>QLAH01000020.1_pt1 | contig 238027 bp, 215 predicted proteins | sample 4693081 | NCBI WGS metagenome assembly QLAH01 (sample SAMN09425401, study PRJNA476045) | Lake water metagenome, whole genome shotgun sequencing project. | reverse complement strand
TCACCTGCATCTTCACGCCGATGTGGTTGCCGACCAGCTGGTTGGTGCCGGCGACCATCACCCCGTAGTCGCCGGGGAAGGCGGCCTGGTCCATGCGGTAGCTGATGATGCCGGCGTCATGCTGGCGGCCCATTTCCTGCTGCGCGGCGATCACTGCCTGCAGCTGCGCCTGCATGCGCTGCATCGAGGACAGCAGCTTGCCGACCTCGTCGCGGCGCGAGGCGTCGATGCGGCGGTCGAGCTTGCCCGCGGCGACATCGTCTGCCACGCGTACCGCCTCGCCCAGCGGCTGCATGATCGAGCGGATGATGGCCCAGCCCAGCAGGGCGGCCAGCACCAGCGACAGCGCCATGCCGGCGGCCACCGCCATCAGCGACCGCTGGTAGGCCTGCCTGGACGCGGCCACGTCCCGGGCCAGTTGCTCCTGGTTGTACTGGGACATCAGCTTGAGCTGGTCGAACAGCAGGCGGCGCAGCTTGCGCGATTCGTCCGAGGAGATGCTCCGCGCGGTATCGAAATCGTCGGCGGCGATGGCGGCGGCGATGCGCTCGTGCGCGGCGAAATACGCCGCGCGGTGCTGCTTGAGCTTTTCGTACATCGCCTGCTCTTCCGGCGTGTAGTCGGTTTCGATGTCGTCGTAGGCCTTCTCGGCGGCCTCGATCAGGCCGCGGGTGTCGGCCAGGCGCTTGTCGTAGTCTGCCAGCTGCCCGGGGTTGCCCTGGTAGCCCAGCTGCGCCTGCTCATAGGTACGGAACTCGCCGAGCTGCGCGCGCATCTCGCCCAGTTGCTGGACCGCCGGCATCCAGTTGTTGTTGATCTGCTCGATCTGGGTGTTGGCGAGCATCATCCGCCACAGCGAGAACCCTCCCATCAGCAGGGTGATCATGCAGGTGATGCAGAAGGCGAGGACAAGCTTCCGCGTGATCGAAAGGTTCTGGAACCATTTCATCGCAGATATCTCCAGTGACAGGCTCAGCGACAGGCAGGCCCGGCGCACCTGCGCGACGTCATCAATGTGGAATGGCCGCGACGGGAGGCCCGCACCGTATGGTGCACATTTGCGGTATCGGCGCCGGCGTCCACTTCTTGACGCCTGTCCGGTCGCCCGGCAGCGGGATGCCGACAGGCGGCGGACCGGAGCCTGCGGGCGTCGTCAGAAATGCAGCTGCGCGCGCAGCTGCACCACTTCGGGCTGCCAGTGCAGGGTGCCGCGCCGGGCATCGGCACGGACGTAGTTGGCCTGGAACTTCAGGTGGTTGCCCACGTACCAGTTGGCGCCCACGGTCCAGTTGTTTTCGCGGCCGCCACGGACCAGGCCGTCGTCCAGGTCGATGCGGCTGTAGCGCGCCAGCAGCTCGATGGCGCCGCGCTTGCCTGCCGGGCGCGGATTGGCGACGTTGCCGCCGCTGTAGGTGCGCGATTCGCCGGTGAGCAGCCAGCTGCCTGCCAGGTACCAGCCATCGCCACGATAGTGCGGCAGGCCGTGGCGGTGCGTGGTCTGCTGCAGGTATTCGCCCTGCAGCGACCACGGGCCTTCGATCCAAAGCGCCTCCAGACCGCGCCGGTCGATGCGCTCGACGTCGCGCAGGGTGCCCGAGTCGACCAGCCGCAACGGGGTCAGCGACGCCTCCGGCCTGGCGCGCCAGCGCACGCTCGGCGCGACCTCCACGCCCAATCCATTGGTTTCGGCGTCGGGACGCTCGCGGGTGCCGGAAACGCCCAGGTGCAGCACATGCGAGGGCTGCTTGAGCGGGGTCCAGGCCAGCCGCGCGGCCACGCTGTCGCCGCGGTTGTTGCCCTGCAGGTCGTGGCTGTAGGCGCCGGCATTGAACAGCCAGCGCGGCCGTTCCAGGGCCCAGTCCACGCCGATGCGGCGGCCCTCGTAGAACGCCTGCGTGGGCAGTGCGTTCTCCATGAAGGCGCCGCTGCGGGTGGCGGTATTGCCTTCGAAGCCCAGCGGCAGCTTCATCTGGCCGATGCGCCATTTGCCGAGGTCGCGGCCGGTCAGGCCCTTGCTCTCCAGGCGCAGCGCCACGTCCATCCAGGTGTCGGACTGGAAGTCGTAGGACGCGGTGAAGTCGTACAGACCCTTGCGCTTGATGGCGAGACCGAATTCCTTGCGGCGCCAGTCCTGGTCGTTGTCGAGGGCGGTACCGTCGGCGTCGAAGCGGTTGATGTCCCAGGCAAAGTTGCCGGTGAGCGTAGCCTCGGTGCCGTCGGCCAGCGCCAGCCGCGGGGGCCATGCGTCGGCCTGCGTGCCGGCCAGGGCCGGTGCGGCGAGGGTGAGCAGGGCGAGCGGGGCGAGGCGATGCATGCGGATGTCCTGGAGCGAGGGCGGCGGCACGCCGGGGCGTGGGCCGGGGGTCGGTGTGGCGCCCACGGTCCTGCGGCAGCAGGGTGCGCGTGGCAAGGGCACGGGGCAGCGGCAAGGGGCCGGCCGCCACGCCGCCGGCAGGCGACGGCGCGGTGTGACCGCAGCGGAATGCGTCGGTGGCGGCCCGCCGCGAACGGCGGAGACGTGTGGGGTCAGGCAGCCTGCGGCAGGCGCAGCGAGCGCACCAGGCCGCCGACATCGACGATCAGCGCGACCCGCCCATCGCCGAGGATGGTGGCCCCGGAAACGCCGCCGATGCGGCGGTAGTTGTTCTCGATGTTCTTGACCACGACCTGCTGCTGGCCGAGCAGTTCGTCCACTTCCAGGGCGATCTTCTGCCCGTCGCCCTCGACCACCACCACCAACGGGTCGGCATGGCTGTCCTGGCGGTAGCCGTAGTACTGGCCCAGCGACAGGATCGGCAGGTACTCGCCGCGCACGCGCAGCACGCGGCCTTCGCCGGCCATGGTGCGGATGTCTTCGGCCTTGGGCTGCAGCGCCTCGAGCACGTAGGCCAGCGGCAGGATCAGGGTCTCGCCGGCAACCGAAACGGTCATGCCGTCGAGGATGGCCAGGGTCAGCGGCAGGCGGATCAGCACCCGGGTCCCTGCGCCGGCCTGGCTTTCCAGCTGCACTTCGCCACCGAGCGCCTGGATGTTGCGGCGGACCACGTCCATGCCGACGCCGCGGCCGGACAGGTCGGTGACCGCATCGGCGGTGGAGAAGCCGGGCTGGAAGATCAGGTCCCAGACCTGGGTATCGGTCGGGTTGTCGGGAATCGCCAGGCCGCGTTCGTGGGCCTTGGACAGGATCTTGTCGCGGTTCAGGCCGCGACCGTCGTCGCTGACCTCGATGACGATGTGCCCGCCCTGGTGCGAGGCGGCCAGGGTGATGGTGCCCATCTCGTCCTTGCCGGCCTGGCGGCGCACGTCGGGCATTTCCAGGCCGTGGTCGATCGAGTTGCGCACCAGGTGCACCAGCGGGTCGGCGATCTTCTCGATCAGGCCCTTGTCCAGCTCGGTGCCTTCGCCGATGGTGCGCAGGCGGACCTGCTTGCCCAGGCGCGAGGACAGGTCGCGCACCAGCCGCGGGAAGCGGCGGAACACCGCGTCCACCGGCAGCATGCGCACGCCGATCACCGCCTCCTGCAGGTCGCGGGTATTGCGTTCGAGCAGGTCCAGGCCGGCCAGCAGGCGCTCGGCGTGCGACGGGTCCAGGCCACCGGAGACCTGCTTGAGCATGGCCTGAGTGATGACCAGCTCGCCGACCAGGTTGATCAGCGCGTCGACCTTGTCGACGCTGACGCGGATCGAGCTTTCGGCTTCGTGCGCACCACCGGCGGCAGTGGCCGCGGCGGCAGCCGGACGTGCGGCCGCGGCGACCTCGGCGGCCACTTCCTGGGCAGCGGTCGGGGCGTGGGTGGCCAGGCTCGGTGGGGCGATGATCGGCTGGATGTCCAGCTCACAGTCGTCCACGACCCAGGCGAAGGTGTCTTCGATCTTGCTGCGCGGGATGCGCCCGGTCAGGCCCAGGTCCCAGGCGATGTAGGCTTCCAGCGGGTCCATCTGCTCGAACCCGGGCAGACGCTGCATGCGCGCCTCGACCTGCAGCGGGCCGAGGGTTTCCAGCTCGCGGATGATGCGCAGCGGATCGTTGCCGCTCATGAACAGCGAGGGTGCCGGGACGAAGCCGATCTGCCAGCCTTCCGGCTCGGCCGCGGGCTGTTCCTGCCGGGCCGCGACCGGTGCGGCGGCGGTACCGGAGAGCACCGCTTCCAGGCGTGCCTTGACCGCGGCGACCGCAGCCGGGTCGGCGGCCTGGCCGTGTTCGGCCTCGCGCAGCAGTGCGCGCAGCACGTCCACCGAGGACAGCATGGCATCGACCGCGGTGCTTTCCAGCGCCCGCTTGCCGGCACGCAGCTCGTCCAGCAGCGTTTCCAGCACGTGGGTCAGCCCGGCGATGGCCTCGAAGCCGAAGGTGCCGGCGCCGCCCTTGATCGAATGCGCGGCGCGGAACACCGAGTTGATGATTTCCGGATCCTGCTGTCCGTCCTCCAGTGCCAGCAGCCCGGCCTCCATGGCGTCCAGTCCTTCGCGGCTTTCCTCGAAGAAGGTGGCGTGGAAACGTTGCAGGTCCATGCTCATCGGCGCGCTATCCGGTCTGGGTTCGGTGCGGTGGGAGGGCGATCAGCCCAGGACTTTCTGGACGGTGGCGACCAGCTGTTCGGGGTTGAACGGCTTGACCAGCCAGCCGGTCGCGCCGGCGGCCTTGCCTTCGGATTTCTTGTCGGCGGCCGACTCGGTGGTCAGCATCAGCATCGGGGTGAACTTGTAGTCCGGCAGCTGGCGCAGTTCGCGGATGAGCGAGATGCCGTCCATGTTGGGCATGTTCACGTCGGTGACCACCGCATTGAACCTGGCGCCCTTGGCACGGCCCAGGGCGACGGCGCCGTCTTCGGCTTCCTCGACGGAAAAGCCGGCCGAGGTGAGGGCGAAGGCCACCATCTGGCGCATCGACGCCGAGTCGTCCACCACCAGGATTCGAGCGCTCATGCAACGTTCTCCACAGAATTCGATTTGTCAGGGGTTGCGTCCAGACCCAGGGTCTGGAGGACGCCGAGCAGGCGCGCGGCGTCACGGAAGGTGTCGGTAGCGTCGTCGAAGACGGTGGCATGGCCGGCCTGGCGGCGGGCCAGGACGAAGGCGCACAGCACCTGGATGGCGGCGGTGTGCACCCGGGCCACCTGGCTGGCATCCACGCGCAACGCGCCGCTCCGGCCCAGGTGCGGGGCCAGGTGTTGCTTCAGGTCGCTGGTGGACTCGATGCCCAGGTCCTGCGCCAATGCCACAGTGCTCATCGTTGCTCCGGAGAGACGGTACTGGACCAGTTAACGGCAGTGCTGGAACGATCTTTAAGGCGTCGGATCAAATGCATGTGAATCCGTGAACTGGCGCACGGAACGCGGCCGGTGCCGGGTGCGGACTCAGTGCAGGGCGGCATGGTGCTTCAGCGCTCGCACTGCAGCAGTTCGGTGGCATCGAGCAGGATCATCGGCTGCTGGCCGATGCGGGCCACGCCCCGGAACAGGGTGTTGGATATCTGGCAGATGCGGGCGGTATCGGGCGGCTCGATCTGCGACTCGGTCAGGTTGGCCACGTCCTCGACCGCGGACACCCGCAGGCCCAGCACCTCGCCCTTCTCCTCGAGTACCACGATGCGGGTCTGGCTGCCTTCGCCGACCGCGGCGAAGCCCAGGTGCAGGCCCAGGTCGATCACCGGCACCACCTGGCCGCGCAGGTTCATGATGCCGAGCATCGAGGCGGCTGTGCCGCGCAGGCCCAGCAGTGGCACCGGCAGCACCACCTCCTGCACCTTGAGCAGTTCCAGTGCATAGGCCTGGGCGCCGCAGCGCAGGCGCAGCCAGCGCGAGGTGCGCTCGCTGGCGCGGCGCTGGGGCCGGTACGGTTCGCGCGCCTGTGCCTGCAGCGCGGCCCATACATTGTTGCCGTCGGTCGCCGCCGCAGCCGGCGTCTCGCCTTCGCTGACTGCCGGCGCGGCCGCGCTGCGCGCCGGTGCTGGTACAGGCGCAGGGGCAGGGGCAGGCGCCGCAACCGGTGCAGGCGCCGCAACAGGTGCCGGGGCGACCGGTGCCACCGGCCTGGCTGCTACTGCCGCAGGCGCCGCCGGGACGGGGGGGGCGGGTACGGGTGCGGGTGTTGGTGTGGGCGGCGGCGGGATGGCGTCCGGCTGGGCCGGCTGGACCGGTGCGGCCGGCACCTGCGCAGCCACCGCCACCGCGGCAGGCACTGCCGGCACCTGCATCGGTGCCGGCGCGGGGATCGCGTCGAGCAGCAGTTCGCCCAGATAGTCGTCCAGTACGTCGGTACCGTTCATGCCGCGCGCTCCAGCTGCGCGGCATCTTCGGCGCGCAGCCATTCGAGTGCGCGGCGGTAGGCCGACAGGCCGCGGCCCGGGTAGGCGTCGTCATGCGCCGGGGCGGTGAGGGTGGCTGGCGTGCTGATCCGGGTATCGATCGGAATCGCGTCTTCCCAGACGCGCTCGCCGTGCCGGTCCTGCATCTGCTTGAGTGTTTCATTGCCGGTCCGGGTACGCCGGTCGAACAGGGTCGGCAGGATCGACACCGGCAGCGGGCGGCCGCGCGAGCGCTCGACCATCTGCCCGGTGCGCACCATGCCTTCCAGCCCGTGCAGCGCCAGCGGTTCGGCCTGGGTGGGAATGATCAGGCGGTCGGCAGCGGCCAGCGCGTTGATCATCAGCAGGCCCAGGGTCGGCGCGCAGTCGAGCAGGATGTAGTCGTGGCGCTGCCCGTGCTGGGCCAGCGCGTGCTGCAGCGCCAGGCCCAGGCCGGGCTGGTTGGCGCTGCGCCGTTCCAGGGTGGCCAGCGCGGCCTGCGCGCACAGGTAGTCCAGCCCGGGAATGGCGCTGTCGCGGGCCAGCGTGGCGATCTCGCCGGGCGGGGTGGCGAACAGTTCCAGCACGCCCTGCGGCGGCGGATCCAGCGGCACGCCGAAGGCCCGGGTCAGCGAGGCGTGGGGATCGAGGTCGATCAACAGCACGCGCTGGCCGAGCGCGGCCAGGCCGCGGCCCAGCGCCAGTGTCGTGGTGGTCTTGCCGACGCCGCCCTTCTGGTTGGCAATGGCCCAGATACGCATCAGTGCACTCCTTCTATTGCTGCCGGCAATGCCGGCCCGGACGTGCGCGCCGGCGCCTCGGCGCCGGCGGCATCGCGGGTGGGTTGTGCGGCGTCGACCGTGGTCGCGCCGTCGGCCAGCGCGTCGGCGCTGGCGGCCGGGTCGGCCAGGATGATGACCATGACCCGCCGGTTGCGGTTGCGGCCCTCGGCCTGCGCGTTGCTCTCGCGCGGGCGGAACTCGCCGTAACCCATCATCGCCAGCCGCTGCGGCTGCACGCCATGGTCGGCGAACAGGTGGACCACGCTGGCCGCGCGTGCCGCAGACAGTTCCCAGTTGGACGGGTACTGCGCGGTGGCGATCGGCATGTTGTCGGTATGGCCTTCCACGCGCACGCCGTTGGGTACGTCCTGCAGCACGTCGGCCAGCTTGCCCAGGGTCTGCCGCGCTTCGGTGTCCAGTGCCGCCGAACCGGTGGCGAACAGGATGTCGCTGTTGATCTCGACCTCGATCCACAGCTCGGTGCGGCGCACGGTGATCACGCCCTGGTTGACCAGCGGTGCCAGCGCCCGGGTCAGCTTCTCGGCGATCTGCCCCAGCTGGCGTTCGGCGCGCTGCAGCTGCTCGCGGTCGCGCAGCGATACCGGGCGCGTCATCTGCGATGCCATCGACGGCAGCCGGGTCGGGTCGGAGACCGCGCCGCCGGTCATGCTCGGTGCGCGGATCACCGCCGGTGTGTCGTGGCCGCCGCCCTGCAGCTGCTGGTGGCCGACCTGGACCTGGGTGATGGTGCGCGGCGCGCCGCCGAAGGCGGTGGTCAGGGCATCGGCCATCACCCGGTACTTGCCCTCGTTGAGCGAGGAAATGGCGTACATCACCACGAAGAAGGCCAGCAGCAGCGTCATCAGGTCGGCATAGGGGATGGCCCATGCCTCATGGTTGGCGTGCTCTTCGTGGGACTTGCGGCGTGCCATGGTTCAGCCCACGAAGCCGGCCAGGCTGGTTTCGATGTTGCGCGGGTTCTCGCCATGGGCGATGGCGATCAGTCCTTCGATGATCATCTCGCGCTCGCGGCTGTTGTACGCGATCACGCTCTTGAGCTTGGCCGCGACCGGCAGGAACAGCAGGTTGGCCGAGGCGATGCCGTAGATGGTGGCGGTGAACGCGGCGGCGATGCCATGGCCGAGCTTGCTCGGGTCGGCCAGGTTCTTCATCACCGCGATCAGGCCCAGCACCGCGCCGATGATGCCCAGGGTCGGGGCGTAGATGCCCATGCCCTCGAATACCTTGGCCGCGGCCAGGTCGCGGTGTTCCTGGCCGCTGAGTTCGATTTCCAGCATGTGCCGGATCGCGTCGGGCTCGACGCCGTCCACCACCAGCTGCAGGCCCTTGCGCAGGAACGGGTCGTCCTGCATCTCCACCTGCGGCTCCAGCCCGAGCAGGCCCTGGCGGCGGGCGATGTTGCTCCACTCCACGATCTGCCGGATCAGTGCCTGGCGGTCGCTGGGCGGCGGCTGCACCACCCAGCGCACGATCCTGAAGGCATGGCGGAAGATCGCCGGCGAGGTGTGCAGCAGGATCGCCGCCACGGTGCCGACGATGACGATCACGAATGCCGCCGGCGACCACAGCGAGGACAGTCCGGCTCCCTTGAGTATGCTGCCGCCCACCAGCGAGGCCAGTGCGAGGAAGAGTCCGATGATGCTGAGTCTGTCCATTTAACGAATATCGGCGTGTGCGCGGGGTACTTGAACGGTGGGGACGGGTCGTCACTTCGCTGGGGGACGCCGGGCGGGCTCCGGCGGCGCGGGGCGCGGCCGCCGCACATGCAACGGTGCCGGCGCGGGCGGGGCAGGCGGGCTTACTCCTGGCTGCGCAGCCCGTCCACGTCCAGGATCAGCGCCATGCGGCCGTCGCCGATCAGGGTGGCGCCGGCATAGCCCTTCAGCCCGCGCAGCGCCTTGGGCAGCGGCTTGATCACCACTTCCTCGCGGCCGCGCACCTGGTCCACGACCAGGCCGAAGCGGGCCTCGCCGATCTGCAGCACCACGATGGTGAGCAGGGTCGACTGCGTCGGCTCCACGTCCAGCCACTGGCGCAGGTCGACCAGCGCCAGCGTGTGCGACTTGCGATCGAGCACGGCGCGGCCGTCGAACCAGCCCAGCGAGGTGCGCGGCGCGTGCAGCACTTCCATCACCCGTGCCAGCGGCAGCGCGTAGATGTCCTCGCCGGCCTGCACCAGCAGGGTCGGCAGGATCGCCAGGGTCAGCGGCACGCGGATCAGGAAGCGGCTGCCGCGGCCCAGTTCCGACTGGATCTGGATCTGCCCGCTCAGTTCGCGGATGCGCGACTGCACCACGTCCATGCCGACGCCGCGGCCGGAAATGTCGGTGACCTGCTGCTTGGTCGAGAAGCCGGGCAGGAACACCAGGTGCAGGCATTCCTCGCTGCTCAGCCGTGCCGCCGCCTCCGGGTCCAGCAGGCCCTTCTCGCGGGCCTTGGCGCGCAGCCGCTCGGGGTCGATGCCGGCGCCGTCGTCCTGCACTTCGATGCTGACGTAGTCGCCTTCCTGCTGCGCCGACAGCCGTACCCGGCCCATGCGCGGCTTGCCCTGCGCTTCGCGCAGGTCGGGCATTTCCACGCCGTGGTCGATGGCGTTGCGGACCAGGTGTACCAGCGGGTCGGCCAGCGCCTCGACCAGGTTGCGGTCGAGCTCGGTCTCGGCGCCGACCAGCTCCAGGTCCACTTCCTTCTTGAGGCTGCGGGCGACGTCGCGGGCGACCTTGGGAAAGCGCGAGAACACCTTGCCCACCGGCTGCATGCGGGTGCGCATCACCGCCGACTGCAGGCGCGCGGTGGCGATGTCCAGGGTGGACACGGCGCGGTCGAGTTCTTCGTCCTTCAAGCGCGTGCGCAGGGTCTTGAGGCGGTTGCGCGAGAGCACCAGTTCGCCGATCAGGTTGACGATGGCATCCAGGCGCTTGGTGTCGACGCGCACGGTCTGCTCCGGCTCGACCGCGGCCTTGGCCGCGGCCGGTGCCGGCGTGGCCGCGCGGGCAGGTGCCGCCGGAACGGGAGCCGGGGCCGGTGCCGCGGCGGGCATGGCCGCCGGCATTGCACGGGCGCCGGGAGCGGCGCCGGCATGCAGGGTGTCGAGCAGGGCTTCGAACTCGTCCTCGGTGATCAGGTCGTCGCCGCCCCTGGCCGGGGCGACCGGCGTGGCGCTGGCCGCGACGGGGCGGGTGCCGGGCGCGGCGCCGCCATGCAGCTGGTCGAGCAGGCTCTCGAACTCGTCCTCGGTGATCAGATCGGCGCCCTTGCCACTGGCGGCCGGGCTGACGCTGGCCGCGGCGGGACGGGTGCCGGGGGCGGCGCTGCCGTGCAGCTGGTCGAGCAGGCTCTCGAATTCGTCCTCGGTGATCAGGTCGCCGGCTGGCGCCGCGACCGCGGCGGCCGCCGCGACCGGGGCCGCGGGTGCCGGCGCCGCATCGACGTCGAACAGCGCGATCAGCGACGGCGGCGCGTGCTGCGGATCGGTGCCGGCCGAAACCGCGTCGAGCATCGCCTGCAGCCAGTCCAGCGACTGCTGCGCGGCGTCGAAGTGGTGCGCCTGCAACACCGCCTTGCCCGAGCGCGCCATGCCCAGGGTTTCCTCGGCGGCGTGGCACAGCTCGACCATGGCGTTGATGCCCAGGAAACCGGCGCCGCCCTTGAGCGTGTGGAAGCCGCGGAACACCGCGTTGAGCTGGTCGTTGTCCTGGGGCGACTGCTCCAGGGCGACCAGCTGTTCGCCGAGGCGATCCAGGATTTCCTGGGCCTCGATGATGAAATCGGCGGCGATGTCGTCGGCGAAGGCGCTCATGGCATCACAGCCCCAGGTTGGAGAGCAGGTCGTCGGCGTCGTTCTGGCTGACGGCGTGGCGGTCGATGCCTTCCAGCGCCGGGCCGGCGAGGCCGCGGCCGCGTGCCTCCTCTTCCGGTGGCGGCAGGCCCAGCGCGCCGAAGCCCTCGTGCACGCGGCGCACGATGCCGACCACGCGGCGGATGATCTGGCCGGTCAGGTCCTGGTAGCTCTGGGTCAGGGCGATCTCGGTCAGGTTGTGGCGGATGCGCTCCAGCGCCTGCTCGTGTTCGATCGCCGGCACGCTGCCCTCGCGCAGCCCGGTGACCAGCTCGCGGCACTGCTCGGCCAGGTCCAGGGTGCGGTGGGTGGCCTTTTCGGTCATCTCCACCACGTGGTCCAGGCGCGCGCAGGCGTCGTCCAGCTCGCCGGCCTCGGTCGGCACCGTCGGCAGCTCGCCCAGGGCCTGGCCCAGCTCGCGCGCAAGGCGCCCGAGCCCGGCCATCATCGGCTGCGTGCGCAGCGCGGCCAGCGCGTCGATTTCCCGGCGCCAACCGTTCTCGTCGCCGCCTTCCAGCGCCGCCAGCGCGTCCTGCAGGTGTTGCACCAGGACTGATTTCTCGCTCGGAGTTCCGCTGGACATGGTCATCAGGCGCTCGCTGCCAGGCGCTCGAAGATCTTGCCCAGCTTCTCTTCCAGGGTCTGTGCGGTGAACGGCTTGATGATGTAGCCGTTCACGCCGCACTGCGCGGCCTCGATGATCTGCTCGCGCTTGGCCTCGGCGGTGACCATCAGTACCGGCAGGGTCTTGAGCCTGGCGTCGGCGCGGATCGCCTTGAGCAGTTCGATGCCGGTCATCACCGGCATGTTCCAGTCGGTGACCACGAAATCGAACGGCTGGCTGTTCAACAGCGCCAGCGCGGCATGCCCGTCCTCGGCTTCGGCGGTGTTGGTGAAGCCCAGGTCGCCCAGCAGGTTCTTGACGATGCGCCGCATGGTCGAGAAGTCGTCGACGATCAGGATCCGCATGTTCTTGTTCAAAGGGTGTTCCTCTTCATGGTTCGACGAGGCCGGCGTCGGCCGCCTCGAAAATCTTCAACCGGCCACGCAGCCGCAGCATGGCCTGGCCGTGGATCTGGCACACGCGCGACTCGCTGACTCCGAGCACCGCGCCGATCTCCTTCAGGTTCAGCTCCTGCTCGTAGTACAGCGACAGCACCAGCTGTTCGCGCTCGGGCAGCTGGCCGATGGCCTTGCCCAGTTCCTCGCCGAACTGGCTGCGCTCGAGCACCTGCTGCGGGGTCGGGCCGCCGGTGGCCGGCGTGTCCAGTTCGCCCTGGTCCTCGATCCGCGATTCCAGGCTCAGCACCTGGCCGCGCGCGGCGTCCTCGATCAGCCGCATGTACTCGGGCAGCGGTATGTCCATGGCCTGCGCCACTTCGGTCGCGCTGGCGGCACGGCCGGTGCTCTGCTCGATGCGGCGGATGGTGGCGGCGGCGTCACGGGCGCGGCGATGTACCGAGCGCGGCACCCAGTCGCCACGGCGGATCTCGTCGATCATCGAGCCGCGGATGCGGATCGAGGCGTAGGTCTCGAACGAGGCGCCCTGTTCGGCGTCGTAGCTGCGCGAGGCTTCGATCAGGCCCATCATGCCGGCCTGGATCAGGTCGTCGATCTCGACGCTGGCCGGCAGGCGCGCCGCCAGGTGGTGGGCGATGCGCCGCACCAGGTCCGAATGGCGGGCGATGCAGTCGTTGGCGCTGGCGCGCTGGACTTCGCGGTAGTGGGCGGCCGGGTTCATGTCGCCACCCCGCGCTGGATGATGCGCTCCAGGAAGAACTCGACGCCGCCGCGCGGCTCGGTCGGCGCCTGCCAGCGGGCGGTGCGGCGGGCGATCTCCTGCAGCGCCAGCGCCGCCGGCGACGACGGGTACAGCTTGACCACCGGCTGCTGGCGCTGCACCGACAGGCGCAGCCAGTCGTCCTGCGGCACGCAGCCCAGGTAGTTGAGCGAGACGTCGGCCAGGAACTTCTCGCACACCCGCACCAGCTTCTCGTACAGCATGCGGCCTTCGTTGGGATCGCGGGCCATGTTGGCCACGACCTGGATGCGGTCCACCCCGCGCTCGCGCGAGAGCACCTTGATCAGCGCGTAGGCGTCGGTGATCGAGGCCGGCTCGTCGCAGACCACCACCACGGTGTCCTGCGCGGCCTGGCAGAAGGTCAACACGCTGTCGGTGATGCCGGCGGCGGTGTCGATGATCATCACGTCCAGGTCGCGTTCCAGCTCGGAGAACACGTTGACCAGGCCGACGTGCTCGGCCGGCTGCAGTTCGGCCATGTGCCGGCGGCCGGACGCGGCCGGCACCACCAGCAGGCCGTCGGGGCCTTCGATGATGACGTCCTCCAGCGTGCAGCGCCCGGCGACCAGGTCGGCCAGGGTGTGCTTGGGCTGCAGGCCGAGGATGACGTCGATGTTGGCCAGGCCGAGGTCGGCGTCCAGCAGCAGCGTGCGCTTGCCCATGCCGGCCAGCGCCACGGCCAGGTTGGCCGAGACGTTGGTCTTGCCCACGCCGCCCTTGCCACCGGTCACCGCGATGGTGCGCACGGGGCCGGCGGGCTGGCGGCGGGTGGCCGACAGCGGGAAGGCATTGGTCAGCTTGGCGTACTCACGCGACGGCATGGTTCAACTCCGGGTTGCAGGGCATATCGGCCGCGCGGCGCAAATCTTCAAGGCGAAGCACCAGATTGGCCGCCGAGGCGCGGTGCAGGTCTTCCGGCACGTCCTGCCCGTCGGTCACCCAGGTGATCGGCAGGCGGTGGTCCACGGCCACCGAAAGGGCCGAGCCGAAGCGGCCGGTCTCGTCCAGCTTGGTCAGCACCAGGCCCTGCGGGTTGGCCGCGCCGAAGCGGCGCACCACCTCGTCCATGTCCTGGAAGCTGGTGTTGGCCGGCAGCACCAGCAGGGTGCGGATCTGGCCGGCGGCGCGCAGCCACTGCAGCTGCGCGGTCAGGGCGCGGTCGCGCTGGCCCAGTCCGGCGGTGTCGATCAGCACCAGCTTGTAGTCGGCCAGGCGCTCCAGCAGCTGGTTGAGGTTGGTGCCGCTGCTGGCTTCGTGCACGGCGATGCCGAGCTGGCGGCCGAAGCCGTACAGCTGCTCGCGGGCGCCGATGCGCTGGGTGTCGGTGGTGACCAGGGCCACGTCGCGGGCGGCGTGGGCCTCGGCGAAGCGCGAGGCCAGCTTGGCGATGGTGGTGGTCTTGCCGGCGCCGGTCGGGCCGACCAGGGCGATGACCCCGCCGGCCTCGATCGGGTCGACCGGGGCGATCGGCAGTTTCTTCGAGATCAGGCCCAGCATCAGCCCGCGGGCGCGCGCCGGGTCGATATCGGCCGGCATCTGCACCGCCACGTCGCGGGCCAGGCCGGCGTCGAAGCCGTACTCGTCCATCAGGTCCAGGGCGTTGGCGCGCACCGGGCTGCCGCGCAGGCGTTCGTCGGTGAAGCGGTTCATTTCGCGCTCGATCAGCTGGCGCATGCCGGCCACTTCCTGGCGCAGCTCGGCAAGCTGGCGGTCGTCGCGCGGCATCGTGGCCACCACGCTCAGTGCGGGGGCGGCGATGGCGGCTTCGGCGGCAGGCGCCGGAACATTGACGGTGGTGGTCGGGACGGGAACGGGCACTGCCGGTTCGGCCGGCGCGGCCGGTACGAGGGCATCGACCATGGCGGGCGGGGCGATGGCCGCTTCGATCCGTGCGCCTGGCGCGGTGACCTGCGGGATGACCGGTGCCTCGGATGGCGGATCGATCGCGAAGTGGGCGCGGTTGCCGGCGGCCGGAGCCGGCACGGGTGCCGGTGCGGCGACGGCGAAGCCCTCCGGACGGAACGCCGGCACCACCGGCGCATCGTCCGGTACCGCCGGGAAGGTCGCGAAGATCTGCTCCGGCAGCCCGGGCTGGCGTGCGACAGCGGGGACAGGGGCGGGGACAGGAGCGGGGACAGGAGCAGGCTGCGGCTTGAGCAGCGACGAGAAGCGGCTGCCCGGGGCCAGCTCGATGCTGCTGTCGATGGAGCGGCCGGTGGCGCCGACCGCCGAGCGGGCGAGGGCGGCAACGGCCGAGGCGGTGGCCACCACCGGTTCCGGCTCCGGGGTCTTGCGGCGGGTCACCGCGGCGATGATCGCCTCGGCGGCGCTGCGCGGCTTGGGCGCCGGCGGCGGTGCCGGGCGGGCGGCTTCCAGGGCGCGCTGCACGACGCTTTCGTCGTAGTGGGCGGCCGCCACGATCTCGACGCCTTCCTCGATCCGGCGATTGGACAGGATGACGGCGTCGGGGCCATGTTCCTTGCGCACCAGGTTCATGGCGGTGCGCATGTCGGCGGCGACGAAACGTTTGATCTTCATGCTGGAGTACCGGGAATTCGTGTGCGGGTGCGACGCGGGAGCAGTGGCGTTGGCGGTGTCGTGCATGGCGGTGCGTGCTCCTCGTCCTTCGTGTGTGGCGGTGGCCGGCCAGGTGTCCGTTCTTTGACGTCGTCCTGCGCCGCCGCCGGTTTCCAGGCTGTCCTCAGCTGATCGTGCCGACCAGCTTCAGGCGCTTGTCTTCCGGTACCTCGCTGTAGGCCAGCACCGACAGCGAGGGGACGCTGTGGCGGACCATCCGCGCGAGGGCGGCGCGGACCGGGCCCGGTACCAGCACCACGGCCGGCTCGTTCCGCGCCTCCTGCTTGCCGACACATTCGGCAAGACTCTGGTGGAGGCGCTCGGCGAGACCGGGTTCCAGCGCGGCACCGTTGCCCTGCGTGGATTCCTGCAAGACCCGTTCCAGTTGCGGGTTCAGGGTGAACACCGGCAGTTCCGGCGACATGCCGGCGATCTCCTGCACGATGAACCGGCCCAGCGCGTTGCGCACCGCCACGGTCAGCGCGGTCGGGTCCTGGCTGAGCGGGGCGTTCTCGACCAGCGCCTCGGCGATCTTGCGCAGCTGGCGGATCGGGATGCGCTCGATCAGCAGGTTCTGCAGCACCCGCGCCACCACCGAGATCGGCAGCGCCTTGGGGGTCAGGTCCTCGACCAGCTTGGGCGCGCTCTTGGCCAGGGTCGCCAGCAGCTGCTGCACTTCCTCGTGGCCCAGCAGTTCCGGCGCGTGCTCGCGGATCAGGTGCGACAGGTGGGTGGCGACCACCGTGGCCGGATCGACCACGGTGTAGCCCAGCGACTCGGCATGGGCGCGCTGGTGCGGCTGGATCCAGGTGGCGTCCAGGCCGAAGGCCGGGTCCTTGCCGGGAATGCCGTCCAGCTGGCCCATCGCGCTGCCGGGGTCCAGCGCCAGCTCGCGGTCGGGATGGATCTCGGCGCTGGCGACCGGCACGCCGTGGATCAGCACCCGGTAGGTGGTGGGGGCCAGCTCGAGGTTGTCGCGGATGTGCACCGACGGGATCAGGAAGCCCACGTCCTGGGTGAGTTTGCGGCGCACGCCCTTGATGCGTGCCATCAGTTCGCCGCCCTGGGCCTTGTCCACCAGCGGGATCAGCCGGTAACCGACCTCCAGCCCCAGCGGGTCGACCGGGCGCAGTTCGTCCCAGCTCAGCTCGGCGGTCGGCGCCGGCTGTGCGCCGAGCAGGCCGGGGATCTCGCCGGCGGTGGCCGCGCCGGCCTCGGCGCCGGCGGCCGCGGCGGCGGCCGTGTCGCGCTTCCACAGCTTCCAGGCCAGGAAGCCAAGGATCGACGCCAGCACCAGGAACGCCACGTTGGGCATGCCCGGGACCAGCCCGACCAGGCCGATGATGGCCGCGGCGATGGCCAGCGCCCGGTACTGGCCGAACACCTGGCCCATCATGGCCTGGCTCATGTCCTGCGCACGCGAGGCGCGCGTGACCAGCATCGCCACCGCACTGGACACCAGCAGTGCCGGCAGTTGCGCCACCAGGCCGTCGCCGATGGACAGCAGGGTGTAGGTGGAGGCCGCGTCGGCGAACGGCATGCCATGCTGCAGCACGCCGACCGCCAGGCCGCCGAGCAGGTTGATGAACAGGATCAGGATGCCGGCGATGGCATCGCCGCGGATGAACTTGCTGGCGCCGTCCATCGCACCGTAGAAATCCGCTTCCTCGCGTACTTCCTCGCGCCGCGCCTTGGCTTCCTCGCGGGTCAGCAGGCCGGCGTTGAGGTCGGCGTCGATCGCCATCTGCTTGCCGGGCATGGCGTCGAGGATGAAGCGCGCGGTCACTTCCGACACGCGTCCGGCGCCCTTGGTGATGACCACGAAGTTGATGATGGTCAGGATCGCGAACACCACGATGCCGACCGCGTAGTTGCCGCCGATCACGAATTCGCCGAACGAGGCGATGACCTTGCCCGCCGCCTCGTGGCCGTTCTGGCCGTTGAGCAGGATGACGCGGGTGGAGGCCACGTTCAGCGCCAGCCGCAGCATGGTGGTGACCAGCAGCACGATCGGGAAGATGGTGAAGTCCAGCGGCCGCTTCACGTACACCACCGCCAGCAGCACCATCAGCGAGATGGCGATGTTGAAGGTGAACAGCGCGTCCAGCACCGGTGCGGCCAGCGGCACCACCACCATCGCCAGCAGCGCCAGGACGATCAGCGGCGCGCCGAATCCCTGGCGGATCGCGTCGAGCAGGCGGCGCGCGGTGGCGGGCATGGGCTGGGCGCTCATGGGCGGGCCCCCTTGCCGAACTCGTCGATGTCGATGGCCGGCTGCTGCGGCATCGGCCCACCGCGCCAGGTGCGCAGCTGGTAGACGTAGGACAGGATCTGGGCGACGGCCGAATACAGTCTCACGGGGATTTCCTTGCCGAGTTGGCTTTCCCTATACAAGGCGCGTGCCAGCGGCGGTGCCGAGACGATGGCCACGCGGTTGCCGTCGGCGACCTGGCGGATCCGCAGGGCCAGCTCGTCCACGCCGCGGGCCACCACGGTCGGCGCGTTCATGCGTCCGGCCTCGTACTTGAGCGCCACCGCGTAGTGGGTCGGGTTGACCACGACCACGTCGGCACCGGGAACGGCCTCCATCATCCGCCGCTGCGACAGCTGCATCTGCATCTGGCGGATGCGGCCCTTGACCTCGGGGCTGCCCTCGCTTTCCTTCATTTCGCGGCGGACCTCGTCGCGGGTCATCTTCAGCTTGCGCAGCCAGTTCCAGTGCTGGTACGGCGCATCGATCGCGGCCAGCAGCAGCAGCGCCCCGGCCGTGGCCAGCAGCAGCCGCAGGGTGAAGCCCAGCCCGTCGAGCACCGCCCGTTCCAGCGGCATCTGCGGCAGGGTGCGCAGGGCGTCGAAGCCGTGCCAGATGCACAGCCCGGCGGCGGTGCCGACGAACAGCATGCGCAGCAGCGACTTGGCCAGTTCCGCCAGCGACTGCATGCCGTAGATGCGCTTGAGCCCGGACATGGGGTTCATGCGGTTCAGGTCGGGCATGAGCGCCTTGGACGACACCCGCAGCCCGCCCATGATCAGCGGCGAGACGAAACTGGCGAGCAGGCACGCCAGCAGCAGCGGCCAGGTCGCCAGCATCAGCCGCAGCAACAGCATCCCGGCATGGCCGAACAGCGCGTCGGGGGTCTGGAACAGGCCCGGCTCCGGGGACAGCGCCGTCCGCATCCAGGCGCGTGCGTTGCCGCCGATCACCCCGGACAGGGTGGCGACGGCGATCACCCCGGCACCGAACACCGCGGCGGTGGCCAGTTCGCGCGAACGCGGTATGTCGCCCTTCTCGCGGGCGTCGCGCAGCCGTTTGCCGGTAGGTTGTTCGGTTTTTTCGGTGCCGTCTTCGTTCTCAGCCATGGCCTGGCGCGGGTACTGGATCCGGCCTGGGTCGTGCAAGAACCGGGCCAGCGCCGTGGCGGCGCGTGTCCGCCGGGGCAGGCGGTGGCCTGGCCGGTCCCGGGTACCGTCGCGTCAGGCGTCGCGGGTCACAGGCCGCCGCCACCGTACAGGCGCATGAAGCTCTCCGGGCCGACCGGCCGCCCCAACTGGTAGCCCTGCAGGTGGTCGCAGCCCAGGCGTTCGGCGTAGGTGCGCTGGCCCGGGGTCTCGATGCCCTTGGCCACCACCTCCATGTTCAGGGCGTGGCCCAGCGCCACGATCGCCGCGACCACCACCACGTCCTCGTCGCTGTCTTCCAGCGCCATCACGAAGGCGCGGTCGATCTTGATCTCCGTGGCCGGGAGCCGGCGCAACTGCAGCAGGCTGGAGAAGCCGGTGCCGAAGTCGTCTATGGAAATGCCCACGCCCAGGGCGGCGATGGCGCGCAGCACGGCCACGGCGGCTTCGGCATCGCGGGTCACCGCGTTCTCGCTGACCTCCAGTACCAGTCGCGACGGCTCCAGTTCATGGCGCTGCAGGACCTGGCGTACCTGTTCGACAAGGTCCGGCGAACCGAGCTGCAACCCCGACAGGTTCACCGACACCTGCCAGCCGGAATGGCCGGCGTCGTGCCAGCTGCGCATCTGCCGGCACGCCTCGTCCAGCACCCATTGGCCGATCCCCTCCATCAGCCCGTTCTGTTCGGCCAGGCGGATGATGCGCCCGCTGGGTACCGGCCCGTGCACGGGATGGCGCCAGCGCAGCAGCGCCTCGGCGCCGGTGACCAGCCCGCTTTCGGCGTGCACCCGCGGCTGGTAGTGCAGGCCCAGCTGCGGCGTGCCGACGGCATGGCGCAGGTCCTGCAGCAGGCGCCGGTCCTGTTCGGCGTCGGCGCTCATCCATTCGGCGAACCGGGCGTGGGTGTTGCGGCCGGCCAGCTTGGCGTGGCTGGTGGCGATCTCGGCATGTGCCACCAGCGGCGCGGCCGTGGTGCCATGGACCGGGTACAGCGCCACCCCCAGGCTGGCGGTGACGCGCATGTCGCGCCCGTCCACGCGCACCGCCCCGAGCGCGACGACGATGCGCTCGGCCAACGGCGTGGCGCCGGCATCGTCGGCCAGCGGCAGCGCGATGACGTACTTGTCGCCGCCCAGGCGGCCGACCAGGCCATCGTCGGGCAGCAGCCGGCGCAGCTGCTCGGCAACGTCGACCATCACCGCGTCGCCGGCCTGTGCGCCGAACGCGCTGTTGATGTGGCGGAACTCATCCAGGTCCAGCGCCATCACCGCGCATGCGAGCCGGGCCGCGTGGCAGTGCTGCAGCAGCTGGTCGATGCGCTCGTGCGAGAGCTGGCGGTTGGGCAGGCCGGTCAGCGAATCGTGGCGGCTGGCATGGAACAGCTCCTTGCGTGCATCGTCCAGCGAGGCCGACAGCGTCGAGTTGCGTCGCTGCAGCACGCGCGCCTGCGTGCGTTGCTCGAACAGCGGGATGACCAGCACCACCGCCATCATCGCCACGGTCAGCAGCACCACGCAGGCCGCCAGCCATTCCACGCCGATCCCGCCACCGGCGGCCGCGGCGCACACCGAGCCGGAGGGAAACCGTGCCGCGGCCATGCCGGTGTAGTGCATGCCGACGATGGCCAGGCCCATCACCACGGCGGCGGCCACGCGCTGCGGCAACGCGCCTTGCCGCGCGCGCATGCGCAAGGCGATGTGCAGCGCCGCCCACGAGGCGAGCACCGCGATCAGGATGGAAAGCGCGACCCGCGACGGCACGTAGTCGATGGCCGGGTCCATGCGCAGCGCGGTCATCCCGACGTAATGCATCCAGGCGATGCCCAGGCCCATGAGCAGCGCGCCCAATGCCAGCCGCGTGTACGACAGGGTGGGGCGGGACACCAGCCACAGCGCGAACAGCGAGGTGGCGATGGCGACCAGCAGCGATTCGAAGGTGGGCCAGAAGGCATAGCCGAGCGGGACCGGCAGGCGGAAGGCAAGCATGCCGACGAAGTGCATCGACCAGATGCCGGTGCCCATGGCGACGGCGCCCGCCAGCAGCCAGCCGGTGGCCGCGCCGCGATGGTGCGAGGCCGATACCCGCGCCGCCATGTCCAGCGCGGTGAACGAAGCGAGCACCGCGACCAGGACCGACAGCACGACAAGCAACGGGTTGTAGCTTCCTGCAAGCATGGCACCCTCCCTCTGCGCCCGGTGGCACGTTGAGCGTGCCACGCTTCCGTGGATGCCGGCCGAATCCATGCCGGCACGGGTTCCAGACTATCCCGGCCCGGCGTGCGGCAGGCAAGCGGGCAGGTGCTGAATGCGACCACCGGCGCGCTGCCGGCTCACCCCGTCACTTGCCGTGCGGCCTCGAACGCGCTGTCGAGCAGGCGCTGCACCGGCATCGCCATTTCCCCGGCCAGCAGCGCCAGCAGGATCAACCCCAGCAGCAGCGATACCGGCAGGCCCAGCTGCATCGGGTGCAGGGCAGGTGCTGCCCGCGCCAGTACGCCGAAGGCCAGGTTCACCGCCAGCATCGCCACCACCAGCGGCAGCGCCAGGGTCAACGCGCCGCGGAACACCTGCAGGAACAGGGTCGGGGCCAGTGCGGCCATCGCGTGCGGGTCGGGCAGCGCGGTGCCGATCGGCAATGCCCGGTAGCTGTCCACCAGCAGCGAGATCAGCGCCAGGTGGCCGTTGCTGGTGAAGAACAGCAGCCCGAACAGCAGGTAGAACCATTGCCCGACCACGCCGGAGCTGCCGCCGCGCAGCGGGTCGCTCATCTGTGCGAATGCCAGGCCCGTGCCCTGCGCGACCAGTTCGCCGGCCATCGCGCCGGCCTCGAAGATCAGCCGCAGCAGGAAGCCGATGCTCACCCCGACCGCCAGCTCGCGGGCGATGCCCAGTACCGTGGCCGCGTCGAAGCCGCTCCACGCCGGTACCGGCGGCAGCACCGGTGCCAGCGCCACCGACAACGCCACGGCGAGCAGCGCCCGCACCCGCGCCGGTACCGCGCGCGAGCCCACCATCGGCATGGCCATCAGCATCGCGCCGATGCGCAGCATGACCCACAGCGTGGTGCCGATGATGGCGAAGGCCTGCTGGCCGTCGATCATCATCCGGGTGATCGGATCCATGGCGCCGCCTAGCCGATCAGGTGCGGGATGCGCTGGAACAGCAGGGTGGTGAATTCCACCAGGTGGCCAAGCAGCAGGCTGCCCAGCGCGAACAGCGCCGCGGTCAGCGCCGCGGCCTTGGCGATGAAGGCGATGGTCGGCTCGTTGAGCTGGGTGGCAGCCTGGATGATGCCGATGACCACGCCGACCACCAGTACCACGACTAGCAGCGGTCCGGCGATCCAGAGGGTGGCGACCAGGCCGCCGCGCAGTTCGGTAAGGGCAAGTTCGGGGGACATGGAAAGCCGGAGATCAGGAGGGAGCGGGGCCGCGGCGCGGACGTGTGGACGACAGGGACGGGCGCGCGGTGCTTCAGACCGCGTTGAAACTGGCCGCCAGCGTGCCCACCACCAGCACCCAGCCATCGACCAGTACGAACAGCAGGATCTTGAACGGCGCCGAGATCAGCATCGGCGAGAGCATCATCATGCCCATCGACATCAGCACGCTGGACACCACCAGGTCGATGATCACGAACGGGATGAAGATCAGGAAGCCGATCTCGAACGCGGTCTTCAGCTCGCTGGTGACGAACGAGGCCACCAGCACCGGGAACGGGATCGCGTCCGGGCCCGCGTAGGGCCCCTGGCCGGCCAGCCCGGCGAAGGTCATCAGGTCGGTCTCGCGCACCTGCGCCAGCATGAACGCACGCAGCGGCTGGGTGGTCAGCGTCCACGCGGTCTGGAAGTCGATCTTGCCATCCAGATACGGGGCCATGCCGGTGGACCACGCCTTGTCCCAGACCGGCATCATGATCATCGCGGTCAGGAACAGCGCCAGCCCGAGCAATACCTGGTTGGAAGGCGTCTGCCCGGTGCCCATCGCCTGCCGCAGCAGGCCCAGCACGATGATGATGCGGGTGAAGGCGGTCAGTACCAGCAGCAGCGACGGCAACAGGGTGATCGCCGTCATCAGCAGCAGCGTCTGCAGCGGCAGGCTGACCGGGGCGCCGCCGATCCTGCCGACGTTCACGTCGGGCAGGGCCGGCATCTGCGGCGCGGCGGGGGTCGCCCAGGCCAGCAGCGGCAGGGCCAGCAGCGCGAACACGACTGCCAGCTGGCAGCAGAAACGGGAGTTGAAGCGTTGCGGCAGCATGCTCAGGCGTCCTTGCGCAGCTTCTGTTGCAGCAGCTGCGCGAAATTCGGTAGGTGTTTGAGATTGGGCAGGGTGGCCGGCGCCACCGGGGGCAGCGGCTCGGGCAGGGTGTGCAGGGTGCTGATGCCGCCGCCGGTCACGCCCAGCAGCAGTTGCTGGCCGTTGACCTCGACCACCACCACGCGCTCCTTGGCGCCGACGTTGAGGCTGGCCACCAGCTTCAACCCCTCGGCGGGGCGGAACCCGCTGCCGGGCATGCGCTTGAGCAGCCAGCCCAGGCCGACGATCAGCGCCAGTACCGCCAGCAGCGCCATCACCGCGCCGAACAGGCCCGGCGCGGTGGCCGCGTGCTGGCCGACCGGCGCCGCCTGCGGATGGCCCTGGGCCATCGCGGCGACGGCCAGGGCGGTGGCCGGCAGCAGGCTCAACGCAGTCTCCGGATGCGCTCGCTGGGGCTGACCACGTCGGTCAGGCGCACGCCGAAGCGGTCGTTGATGACCACCACCTCGCCGTGTGCGATCAGGGTGCCGTTGACGAACACGTCCAGCGATTCGCCGGCGCCGCGCTCCAGTTCCACCACCGAGCCCTGGTTGAGCTGCAGCAGGTTGCGGATCGGCACGCGCGCACGCCCGACTTCCAGCGACAGCGTCACCGGCACGTCCAGGATCACGTCCAGGTTGAGGTCGGCGTTGCCGTCGCCCTCGGCCTGCAGGTTGGCGAACTGCGCTGGCTCGGCGGCGGGCGCGGCGGGTGCGGTGGTCTCGGAGGGATCGTGCTCAGTCATGGGAATTTTCCTGGGACGCGGACGGGCGCGGCGGCCTGCCCGGCGGATGGGTAGCGGTGATCTTGATGGCGTTGCGGTCGCCGGCGATGCCGAACTCGCCGGTGAACACCGGGATGCCTTCGACGCACAAAGGCACTTCCTTCAGCATCTCGATGGGCAGGATGTCGCCGACCTTCAGCCGGCTGAGCTCGCGCAGGCTCATGCGCCGGCGCGCGATCACGCTGGACAGCTCCACCTCGGCGGTGTCCAGCTGCTCGCGCAGCATGATCGCCCAGCTCTCGTCGCGGTCGTTGCGGTCGCTCTGGATGCCGGCATCGAGCAGTTCGCGGATCGGTTCCAGCATCGAGTACGGCAGGGTGATGTGGATGTCGCCGCCACCGCTTTCCAGCTCGACGTGGAAGCGGCACACCACCACGTACTCGCGCGGGCTGACGATGTTGGCGAAGTGTGGGTTGATCTCGGAATTGATGTAGTCGAAATCGACGTTCATCACCGGGCTCCAGGCCTCGCGCAGGTCGACGAAGGCCTGCTTGAGCATCAGCTGGATCACGCGCATCTCGGTGGCGGTGAACTCGCGGCCCTCGATGCGGGTGTGGTAGCGCCCGTCGCCGCCGAAGAAGTTGTCCACCACCGCGAACACCAGGGTCGGCTCGAACACGATCAGGCCGGTGCCGCGCAGCGGCTTGAAACGGACCAGGTTGAGGTTGGTGGGCACGTACAGCGAATGCAGGTAATCGCCGAACTTGATCAGCTCGATGCCGCGCACCGAGATCTCGGCCGAACGCCGGATCAGGTTGAACAGGCCGATGCGCCACAGGCGCACGAAGCGCTCGTTGACCATCTCCAGCGTGGGCATGCGCCCACGGATGATGCGGTCCTGGCTGGCGAAATCGTAGGGCCGCGCCTCGCCCGGGGGCGAATCGGGCTCCACGGTGTCCACCGTACCGGAGTCGACGCCATGCAGCAGGGCGTCGATTTCATCCTGGGACAGCAGGTCGTTGATGCTCATCGGCGTCGCCTTACTGGGTGACGAAGCTGGTGAACAGCAGGTCGTCGGCGGTCTTCTTGCCGGTCTCGGCCTTCATCAGCTTCTGCACTTCGGCCAGCGCGGCGGCCTGCAGGCGCTCCTTGCCGGCGCGGTCGGCGATCTGCTCGGGCTCGACCTGGGAGAACAGCATCAGCAGCTTGGCGCGGATCGCCGGCGCGTGCGTCTGCAGCGCGGGCAGCGCTTCCGGATCGCGGGTCATCAGCTGCACTTCGACCTGCAGGTAGCGCGGTCCGTCCACGCGTCCGTTGAGGTTGACCACGAACGCCGGGTCGAGCGCGAAGTACTGTGCCGGGGCCGGCGTGGCCGGGGCCGCGGCCTTGGCCTTGGACGGCGCCGCGTCGGCGCGGCCCTGGGTGAAATACCAGACGGCACCACCGGCGCCACCGGCGGCGATCACGGCGATCAGGATGGTCGCCAGCAGCGAGCGGCGCGGCTTGCCGGTGGTGTCCTTGTCCTTGTCCTTGGAAGTGTCTGGCTTGCGGGATTTGTCGGCGGCGGCTGCCACGTTGTGCTCCTCAGGGTTGCTGCCCCTGGATATGCAATACGCGTGCCGCAGCGCAGGCCGGTGGCAATGACGGAAAGTTGACGGGCCAGCGCCGGGGGCGGGTGCCCCGGCGCGCAGGGCCCACGTCCCCGGGGGCCCTGCCTACGACTCAGGCATAGGCGTCGAGCAGGCCGCGCAGACGCAGGGGGCGGGCAGTGTGCTCGGGCAGGGAGCCGGCATCGCCGGGCTCGCCGTCGTGGCCCGTGCCGGCGCCGCCGGCGTTGGGCGAACCGGACTCGGACTGACGGTGGCCGACATCGGCCTGGGCCAGCTGCAGGCCCTGTTCGCCGAGCATTTCACGCAACCGCGGCAGGCCGCTTTCCAGCGCCTGGCGGACCTCGGCATGGGCGCTGGAGAAGGTGGCGTGGACGCGATCGCCCTCCAGCTGCAGCTTCACTTCCACCGGCCCCAGATCGTTCGGGGTGACGCGGATGTGGGCATGGCCGATCTTCTGCTCGGCGAGCCAACCGACGCGCGCGCCGATGGCCTCGTCGAAATCCGCGCCCTGCATGTCCACCGGCGCGGACAGCGCCGGCGGGAAGGCCGGTGCCGGGCGGGCGTCGGCCACGGCCGCCAGGTTCTGCAGCAGCGGGCCGAACAAGGCCGCGCCGGCGCCGGGATCCATTGGCGCTGGCGCATTTCCGGCGCTACCGCGTGGCAGCTCCTGCGTGGCATCCAGGCTGGCCAGCTGCGCCAGGACTTCGACGTCGTTCGTTGCCGCCGGGGCGGCGGCCTGCGGGAGGGGGGCTGCCGGCGGTGGCGCGGCTGCCGGTGGCAGCGGGGTGGCCGGCACGGATGTCGCTGGCGCCGGCGGGGTGGTGGACGGCGGCAGGTCGCTGCCACCCCCGGCGACCGCCGGGGCGGGGGCCATCGCCGCCATCGTCGCCGGCACCGGCGGGGTGCCCGGCAGCAGCCCGGCAAGACCGGGCGGCGGCCATTGCGGCGCGTCGGCGTCGCTGTCGTCCTGGCCGCGACCGTCGCCGCTGGCTGCCGGTTTCCCGGCGTCGCCGGCCGCGGGGGCCTCGCTGCCCGGCGGCGTGTCCGCAGGCGCGGCCGGCGCGGCGGCCGGATCGCTGCCGTCACGGCCCTGCGTGTCCGCGGCCGGCTTGGCCGCGGGCTTCGCGCGCGGCGCCGGCTGCGGCGTGGCCTGCAGCAGCGCATCGAAGCCACTGGCCTGCTTGTCGCTGCCGGCGGTGGCCCGCGCGGGGGTGCCCGCCGCGGGCGGCGCGGCGGCCGCGGTGGCGCCCAGGGACAATGGCGTCATGGGGTGTCGTCCTCGCCCGACAGCTGGGCCTGGCGGGCGCGGCGCGCACCCAGGTCGTCCATCTCGCGCTGGTCGCGGCGCTCCTCCACCTGTTTTTCGCGGGCACGGTAGCTGGCTGCCAGCTGTTCCAGCACCTGCTTGTCGCGGCTGGCCAGCAGCAGCCGTGCGCGCTCGGCATCGACGCGTTCGCGGTTGCGGTCCACGGTCTGGCTCTGTTGCTGCACGGCACTGTCCAGGCGGTCGAGGAACGCGCGCCGGTTCATCAGCTGCGACGGACTGGTGGCGGCCATCTGCGCGCCGGCGTATTCGTCGGCGTAGCGGCGCAGTTCCTCCAGGCGCGACAGGTGCATGTCCAGCGCCTGCTGGCGTTCGGCCAGGGCGCGGGCGACCTCGTCTTCGTGATCCTGCGCACGGCGCAGCAGGGGGTCCAGGCGACGGGATTGCTTCATGGGACGTTCTCGCTTTCGACCAGGCGTTTCAAGGCGGCAAGGCTGTGGGGTAGGTCGGCGGCCAGGCTCACGTCCTGGCCGAGGAATTCGAGGATTTCCGGCCAGCGTTCGAGCGCTTCGTCGGTGGCCGCATCGTTGCCCCGCTGGTAGGCGCCGATGGCGATCAGGTCGCGGTTGGCCGAGTAGGCCGCCACCAGCCGCTTGAGCTTGCGGATGCGCAGGCGCCAGGCGTCGTCGGCGATGTCCTGGACCACGCGGCTGACCGACGATTCGACGTCGATGGCCGGGTACAGGCCGGAATCGGCGACCCGGCGCGAGAGCAGGATGTGGCCGTCGAGGATGGCGCGGGCCGCATCGGCGATCGGGTCCTGCGGGTCGTCGCCCTCGGTGAGCACGGTGTAGAAGGCGGTGATCGAGCCGCGCCCCTTGGCGCCGTTGCCGGCGCGTTCCACCAGCGCCGGCAGTTTGGCGAACACGCTGGGCGGGTAGCCGCGGGTGGTCGGCGGTTCGCCGACGGACAGGCCGATCTCGCGCTGCGCCTGGGCAAAGCGGGTCAGCGAATCCATCAGCAGCAGCACGTTCAGGCCCTGGTCGCGGAACCACTCGGCGATCGCGGTGGCCCGGTAGGCACCATGCAGGCGCGCCAGCGGCGGGCGGTCGGCCGGTGCGGCCACGACCACGGCGCGGCGCAGGCCTTCCTCGCCCAGGGTGGTCTCGACGAAGTCGCGCACTTCGCGGCCGCGTTCGCCGATGAGTCCGACCACGATCACGTCGGCCGAGGTGAAGCGGGTCATCATTCCCAGCAGCGTCGATTTGCCGACGCCGGAACCGGCGAACAGGCCCACGCGCTGGCCGCGGCCGATCGGCAGCAGCGCGTTGATCGCGCGCACGCCCACGTCCAGCGGCTGGGTGATGGGTTCGCGCGCCAATGGGTTGATCGACACGCCGGCCATGCTGGCGCTGCCTTCGGCGCGGATCGGGCCCTTGCCGTCCAGCGGCACGCCGTCGCTGTCGATGACGCGGCCGAGCAGGCCTTCGCCGACCTCCACGCCGCCGCGCCGGTAGGACGGCACCACGCGCGCGTTCGGCAGCAGCCCGTGCAGTTCGGCGCTGGGCATCAGGTAGGTGCGTTCGCTGGCGAAGCCCACCACCTCGGCATCGACCCAGCCGCCGTCGACTTCGACCTTGCAGGTGGCGCCCATTGGCGCCTCGCAGCCGACCGCTTCCAGGGTCAGGCCCACCGCGCGGCGCAGCACGCCTTCGCGGATCAGGCCGCGCCCGTGGCCCGGTTCGATGTCGATGGCGTCCAGCCGTGCCGCCAGCCGCAGGTTGCGCGCGGCCGACCAGGCCGCGGGTGCCGGTGGCGGCCGGTCGGTCGGCGGGGTATCGGTGAAGGCGGGGCTCATTGACTGGCTCCGGCCTTGCGCATCACCGTGGACAGGGCCGCGCGCAGGCGTGCTTCCAGGGTGCCGTCGATGCGCACGCTCTCGGCGTGCACGCGCAGGTCGCCGCGGCTCAGGCCGGGGTCGGGGCTCAGGCGCTGGCCGGGTGCCAGCTTCAGCAGCGGCGCCAGCGCGGCGATGTCGTCCGGGTGCAGGCGTACCTCGACCTCGCGGCTGCTGCCGCCAACCGCTTCGAGGGCCTCGTTGACCAGTTCCTGCAGCAGCGCCGGCTCGGCCTGGTAGGCGCGACCCAGCAGCTGCCCGGCCACGCGCACGGACAACTCGCCCAGCGCGGCCACCACTTCGCCTTCCAGGCGCAGCAGCGGGCGGCTGAAGTTGTCCAGGATGCCTTCGATCTGCGCCACCAGCCGGCGTACCTCGGCCTGGCCCTGGGCAAGGCCTTCGGCATGGCCTTCGGCGTGTCCCTGTTCCAGCCCTTCCTGGCGGGCGGCGTCCTGGATGGCCTGGATTTCCTCCAGCGTCGGCGGCTGCAGCAGCGGTTCCGGCGGCGTGTCCTGCGCATCGACCGGGTAGCCGTCGGCCAGGTCCTGCGCCGACGCCTGCGCGACGGTGAGATCGGGGGCCATCCAGCGCACGACGGGACTCACAGCATGGTCTCCGCATTGCCACCGATGGTGACCGTGCCTTCATCGGCCATGCGCTTGACGATGGCCAGGATCTCGCGCTGCGCGGCTTCCACGTCGGACAGCTTGACCGGGCCGCGGGCCTCCATGTCCTCGAGCAGGATCTCGGCGGCGCGCTGGGACATGTTGCGGGTGATCTTGTCGCGCACCTTGATGTCGGCGCCGCGCAGGGCCAGGCCCAGGCGTTCGCCGCTGACTTCGCGCAGCACCAGCTGCATCTCGCGGTCGTCCAGGTCCACCAGGTCGTCGAACACGAACATCAGGTCCTGGATGCGGCTGCCCAGCGGCGCATCGACCTGCGCGATCGAGCTGAGGATCGCCTGGTCCTGGCCGCCGTCCATGAAGTTGAGGATGTTGGCCGCGCACTGCACGCCGCCGATGTTGGACGACTTCAGGTTCTGGTTGCCGGCGAACTGGCGCTCCATGATCTCGTTGAGTTCGTTCAGCGCGTTGGGCGGGATGCCATCGAGCGTGGCGATGCGCAGCAGTACGTCGACCCGGGTGCGTTCGGGCAGCAGCTTCAGCGCTTCGGCGGCCTGGTCGTTCTCCAGGTGCGACATGACGATGGCGATGATCTGCGGATGCTCGTTGCGCACCAGGTCGGCGACCGCGCGCGGATCCATCCACTTCAGCGTGTCCAGGCCGGTGGTGTTGCGGCCGAGCAGGATGCGGTCGATCAGGTTGTTGGCCTTCTCGTTGCCCAGCGCCTGCACCAGCATGTTGCGGATGTAGTCGTCCGAGCCGACGCTGAGCGAGGTCTTGTTGCCGAGTTCGTTGCTGAACTCGTCCATGACCTGCTGCACCTGCTCGCGGCTGACGTCGGTCAGGGTGGCCATGGCGATGCCGATCTTCTGCACCTCCTTGGGTTCCATGTGGCGCAGCACTTCCGCCGCGTCGGCTTCGCCCAATGACAGCAGCAGCACGGCGGCGCGCTGCACGCCGTTCATGGGAACGATGGAGTCAGTCATTGGCCACCCATCCCTTCACCACCTGGGCCACGCGCTTGGAGTCCGAGCGCACCGCCTCGCGCGCCATGCGCAGGCGTTCCTCGTAGGCATCCAGCGGCAACGCCAGCGGCGCGGCGCCGCCCAGCTGCAGGTGGTCGTTGGCCAGCCCGGGCAGGCCGTCGCCGTTGTCGACCAGGTGTACGTCGGCGCGCAGCGGATCATCGTCCGGTGCGGCCAGGGCCTTCGGCGGGCCGGCGATCTGGCGCAGCGCCGGGCGCAGCACGCCGAACAGCAGCGCCAGCACCACGATCGCGCCCAGCACCAGGCGCAGGCCGTCGCGGACCTGCGGCATTTCCCACCACTTGATCGGTTCGACCGGGGTGGCATCGCGCACGAACGGCGCGTTCATCACCGACACCGTGTCGCCGCGAGCGGCATCGAAGCCGACCGCCTGCTTGACCAGCCCCTCGACCCGGGTCAGTTCGGCGGCACTGAGCGCCTGGTCGCTGATCTTGCCGTTGCTGCCGGGGCGCGGCACGTGGTCGACCAGCACCGCAACCGACACGCGCTTGACCCGCCCGGCGGGCTGCCGGGTGTGCTGCAGGGTGCGGTCCAGTTCGTAGTTGCGGGTGGCGTTCTTGCTGCTCTCGCTCGGCGTGGCGGCGGTGGCCGGTGCGGGCTGCGGGCCGGGCGGGGTGTTGCTGGCCGCGCCGGGAACGCCCTGCGGACCCTGGGTGGTGGTGGTGTTCTCGCTGATCTGCTCGCTGCGCACCTTCTGCGGCTCGCCGTTGTACAGCTCGCGCGCTTCCTCGGTCACCGAGAAGTCCATGTCCACGCTGACTTCCGGATTGACCCGGCCGGGGCCGGTCATCGGCTCCAGCAGCTCGCGGATGCGCTGGTTGTAGGAGGTCTCCAGGCGCCGCACCTGGTCGAACTGCGCGGCGTTCATGGCCGCGTCGCTGTCAGGGTCGGCGATGGTCAGCATGCGCCCGCTCTGGTCGACCACGGTGACCCGTTCCGGCGCCAGGTCCGGAATGCTGGAGGCGACCATGTGCACGATCGCATCGACCTGGTTGCGCTCCAGCTGCTGGCCGGGGCGCAGTTCCAGCACCACCGAGGCGCTGGCGACATCGCGCTGGCGGGTGAAGGCGCTGGGCTTGGGAATGGCCAGGTGCACGCGTGCGTCGCGTACCGGGCGCAGGGTGGTGATGGTGCGCACCAGCTCGGTTTCTAGCGCGTGCTGGTAACGGGCGGTTTCCATGAACTGGCTGACGCCGAAGCCGGGGTCGCGCTCCATCAGCTCGAAACCGAGCCGGCCGCTGTCGGTCAGGCCGGAACCGGCCAGCTTGAGGCGGGCGTCGTGGATGTTCTTCTCCGGCACGCTGATCGCGCCGGTGGCCGCATCCAGCTCGAACGGGATCTGCGCGGCGCGCAGCAGGTCGGTCGCCTCGGCGGTCGCCTTCTGGTCCAGGCCGGTGTACAGCGGCGCCATCGGCGACTTCTGTGCCCAGAAGAACACGAACAGGCCGGCGGCCACGGCGATGCTGATCATCGCCATCAACCCCAGCCGCCGGGTGATCTGCAGGCTCTGCAGCCGGTCGAACCAGGCGCCGGCCTTTTCCGAATTGAGTGAATCCTTGGACAGCGCGAGTGCCATGGCGACCGGTTCCTTACAGCGGCATGTTCATCACGTCCTGGTAAGCCTGGACGAGACGGTTGCGGACTTCCACGGTGGCGCGGAACGCCAGCTGGGACTGCTGCGACGTGACCATGACCTTGGCCAGGTCGGCGCCGGGCTCGCCGCGCTCGAAGGCGGCGGCCAGTGCGCCGGAGACCTGCTGGGCGCGGTTGACGTCGGCCAGGGCACCCTGCAGCGTGTCGGTGAAGCTGGCCACCGGCGCGCTGGCGGGCCGGATTCCGGCCAATCCTTCGATGGCATTGCTGCGCGCGACGTCGGCGGCCGGCAACGGCTGGCTGGCCAGGGTCTGGTAGCTGCGGATCTGGGAAAGGATGGAATTGACGGAGTGGGACATCGACAAGGTTCCGGGACAGGGGAGTACTGCCTGTTCATGTGCAAGTCGTGTGCCGGAACCCCGCAGGGCGGGAAAACCGCCGGAGCGCGTCCATCAAGGGGCGAGGCGGGGGCTCCTGCGACGGTTTTCCGTCGGTGCAGCCAGAGAACCGTGGGGCTTGGCGCCCGTGGAAAGCCGGGGCGCCGGATCGAAAGTCACAGGCGACGGGAAGCCGGCGTCGGGTCTGGTCGGCACCCGCCGGATGCCGGTGGCGGCGCAGCCATCGCGGCTCCGCCGCGCGCGTTCATCCGCGCATTCAGGGCAGCCAGGCGGCCTGCCATTGCGCCAGCCCGCCGTCGGCCAGCATCCAGTCGCGGTGTACCGCGGCACGCAGCGCGTCGCCGGCATCGGCACGGGCGCCGGCGTCGGCCAGATGCGCGCGGATCGCCGCGACCCAGTCGCGGTGGCGGTTGCGCACCCGGGTCACCGGCAGGCTCCCGTCGCGGTAGGGGCCGACATCGCTGCAGACCACGGGAACCGCGCAGGCGCCGTACTCCAGCAGGCGCAGGTTGCTCTTGCACTCATTGAAGCGGTTCTGCTCGAGCGGGGCGATCGCCACGTCCAGGTCGAGGCGGGCCAGGTAGCGCGGATACGCTTCGATGTCGACACCGGGATGGAACTCGGCCACGTGCGGGCGCAACCGCTCCGGGCACATGCCGAAGAACACCCAGTCCACTTCCCCGGCCAGTTCGGCCACCACGTCGGCCACCATCTCCAGGTCGCCGGTATGGCCCACGCCGCCGGCCCAGCCCACCCGCGGCCGCGTACCGGTGCCGCGGCGCGGTGCCGGCAGGCCCGTCCACCAGCCCGGCGGCAGGCGGTTGTGGGCGATGCGGATGTCCGGGTGCAGGCCGGCGAGGGCCTCGGCCAGCGCCGGGGTTGAGACCACGACCCGGTCGACCCGTGCGAACGCCTGCCGCAGGGTGCGCAGGATGTCGCGCGGCATGTGTTCGCGATGCGCGCTCTTGGCCGGGAGGTTCGGCAGGTAGTCGTCCAGCTCGTAGATCTTCAGCGCACGCGAGAAGCGCGGCATGCGCCGCATGCGTTCCAGGTCCTCGTCGGAAATCCGGCGCTGCAGTACCACCACGTCGGGATCGATGCGTGCCTGCTCGACCGGGTCCAGCAGCGTGGCGTAGAGCGCGCCCTCGGCATGGCCGGCGCCGCGCAGTGCCTCGAACGGCTGGATCACCCGGTACTGGCCGCTGCCCCACGGGTCGGCCGGATGCGCAAGCACGCGCGGTATCGGCCGCCACGGCAGCGGCTGCCAGGAAAAGTCCGATTCGCCCAGGCTGAAGCCACCGGCCACGTCCAGCCGCAGGCTCGGGTTGTAGGCCGGATCGTGGGCCAGGGCAGGCAGCCAGCGCTCCAGCAACGCGTCGGTGGCGGCGTCCGCCAGCGGCGTCGCCTGCACCGAATGCAACAGCAGCGCATGCGGGGTCCACACCGTGAGGTAGCCGCGCTGGCGCGCGCGCAGGCACAGGTCGACGTCGGCGCCGGCGTCGGCGAAGGCGGCATGGTCGAAGCCGTCCAGTTCGGCGAACAGCGCCTTGCCGACCAGCAGGCAGCTGTCGGCCACGGCCGAATAGTTCTGCGCCACCTGCAGCCGGTGCATGTAGCCCGGTGCGTCCATCCGTGCGCCGGCGAAGGCGCGGCCGCCGCAGTCCAGCAGGCCGGGCACCAGCCCGGCGTGGGTGATCGCGCCATCGGCGGAGATGGTCTTGCCGCCGACGATCCCCACTTCAGGACGCAGCCCGTGGTTGAGCAGTTCGTGCAGCCACTGCGGCTGCAGCGCCGCCACGTCCGGACGCAGGAACAGCAGGAACTCGCCGGCGGCCTGGGTGGCGGCCACGTTGCAGGCGGCGGCGTGGGCCAGCGGCGGGTCGAAGGCGAATGCGCGCACGCGGCCGGCGGCCAGCGCCTCCACCTGCTGCATCCACTGGCGGACCCCGGCGCTGGCCCCGTTGTCGACCAGCAGCAGCTCGTAGTTCGGATAGGCGGTCTTTTCCAGCAGCGACACCACGCAGCGTTCCAGCGCGGCCAGCGCGGTGTCCGCCGCGACCACCAGCAGCATCGAAACCGCCGGTTGCCGGTCGTGGCCGTAGTCGATCCGGTGCAGGCCGTCGCCGGCGCTTTCCAGTGTCGCCGCGGGGTAGCCGCGCGCGTGCAGGTGGCGCAGGATGACGCGCTGTATCGCCTGCGCGTCCAGGCGCGGTGGTGCACAGGTCAGCAGCGGCTCGGGCAGGTGCATGATGCCATCGAAGCCGTGCTTCTGGATCAGGCGCAGGATCAGGTCCAGTTCCGCGGCGGCGCCGGCATCCGCATCGAACCCGCCGGCCGCGAGCACCGCGTCGCGGCGCAGTACCCAGTGCCCGGCCAGCATCGCCGGGTTGCCGAGCAGCAGGTCGAGATTGAGGTCGGGGCGCAGTGCCGGCGCCAGGTCGGCCGGGCTCGCGCGGTGCCATTCGTCGGCGAAGACCGCGTGCAGCCCGTCCCCGGCCACCGCCAGCTGCAGCAGCAGGCGGATCATCCCGCCGGGGGTGAACGTCGCCTCGGCATCGACATGCAGCAGCCAGTCCACGTCCCAGTCCGCACACAGCGTTTGCAGCGGCGCCGCCGACGCGGCATCGCCCAGCCACTGGATCGCATGCACGGTGGCCGGGGGCGCGTAACGCGGCGGCACTACGCCGGTTGCCCTGACACTGATCCGGGCGGCCAGCTCCACCGGCAGGAACGCCAGGCCGGACAGGATGCGGCGCATCGCGGCGGGGTCGGCGCCGGCGCGGATCACCACCCCCAGGCGGCCGTGCCGCCCGTGGCCGGCAACGAACTCGCGCACGATCCGCAGCTGCGCGCCATTGGGACGCCGGCGGCCATGCCATGCGCGCAGCGGGTGCGTGGCGTGCGCGATGGCCAGGGCCTGTTCCAGGGCCGCGCCCAGGTCGATCCGTGCCGCCGGCCGCGAGCCGTCCAGCGGTGCGACCGCGACCTGGCGGGTGTCCCCGCCGCGGTACCAGCCCAGGGCGCGGATCGCCTGGCGGAACGCGTCGTGGTTGTCCTGGCCGATGCCGGGCGTGTCGCGCCCGTGCTGGCTGAACTGGTGCCGGGAGATGCGGAAGCCCAGCAGCGGGCGGCAGCTCATCGCCACCGGGCCGCTGCGCATCAGCTTGACGTACATCGCCAGGTCGGCCACCCAGGCGATACGGGTGTCGCCGAGGAACGGCAGCCGGTCGCCCAGTTCCAGCGCGTGCGCGCGCCGGCACATCGCCGCGCTGGGTTCGCCGAGGAAATTGACCGTATGGTCGGCGAGGAAGTCGATCAGGTCGTGGCCGTCGATCAGCACGTCTTCGGCCGCCGGGAAAGCGGTCGCCAGTTCGTCGCGGATCAGTCCGGAGCGTTCGTCGATCAGGTGGCGCCGGGCGAAGGCCAGGGCGAGCCCTGGAACGCGCGCGAAGGCGTCGACCAGGGTGGCGATGCAGTCGTCGTACAGCACGTCGTCATCGTGCAGGAACTTGACGAACTCGCCGCTGGCAAGCGCGATGCCGCGCGCGGTGCTGCCGGTTTCGCCCAGGTGCGCGGGGTTGCGCGCGTAATGCACCGGGAAGTCCACCCGCGCGGCGAACGCCTGGACGATGTCCCTGACCCGGTCGCCCCTGGAGTCGTCGCAGACCACCAGTTCCAGCGGGCGATGGGTCTGCCGGCGCACGCTCTCCAGCGCATGCGGCAGCCATGCCGCCTTGTAGGCGGGCATCACCACGCTGACCAGGGGGGTGGCGGGGGAGGCATTCATCAGGCGTGGGTTCCGGCAAGAGTGTCGTGTATCCGTTCCACCAGCCGGCGCGCATTGCAGGCGTCGTCGTGGCGGAAGAACAGGCGGCGGGCATTGCGGTAGCGCTCGTCGGGCGCGAAGCGCGGTGCCGCCAGGCGCGCTTCCAGCGCATCCAGCAGGGCATCGAACGTGGTCGTCACCGGCCCCGGGAACGCCAGGTCCAGGTCGTACAGCAGGCCGTTCTGGCGCTGCCGGTAGTCGTCCAGGTCATGGGCGAAGCCGATCACCGGCAGGTCCAGGCACAGCGCATCGATGTAGACCGAGGAGTAGTCGGTCAGCACCAGGCTGCTCTCGCGCAGCAGCGGCGCGATCTCGTGGAAGTCGGCATGGCCCAGGTCGACGATGGCGTCACCGTCGGCGTGGCGCGCCAGGCCCGGTTCCGCCCTGGCGGTCGCCACGTAGTGCCCGCGGAACCCCAGTACCGCATCGTGGCGCCGCAGCAGATGCTTCAGCCGCGCCACTTCGGCGTCGCTGAAGGCATAGTCGCGGTCGCCTGCGGCGCTGGCGTCACGGTAGGTAGGCGCATAGAGCAGCAGCCGGCGGCCGCGGCGCAGGGCGCGCACCCGGGCCAGCTCGGTGCGCAGCGTGGCCGGTAGCTCGGCCTCGGGCATGCGCAGGAAATCGGTGCGCGGCAGTCCGGTGACCCAGACGTTGGCCGGCGGAATCGGATGGAAGATCGCTGCCATCGCATTGGCATCCACGTCCGATGACGCCACCAGCCCCGCGTAGAAGCGGCGCTCGCGGCGGCGGAAACGGTCGCGGTCGCCGTGCCGGCGCTGGCTGGGATTGGCCAGGGCGAACAGCCGTTTGAGCGGAATGCCGTGCCAGAGGTTGACTACCAGCCTGCGGCGCAGCGCGGGCCGCGGCGCGCCATGGCCGCCGTCGCGCCAGGCCAGCGACATGTCCAGCGCGGTGGAGTTGGTCAGCAGCAGGACCCCGCAGCGGGCCAGTTCCAGCAGCCCGGCCAGGGTGTCCAGGGCCACGATCCGCACGCGCGCCGACTCCTCGATGCCGCGGGGGCGGTGGCCGCCACGCACGAATATGCGGATCTGCACGCGCGGGTCGTCGCGCACCTGTTCGTACACCGCACGCGCGTTTTCGATGAACTGCCCGCGCTTGAGCGGGTGGTCGAAAAATGCCCAGCGTTCACTGCGCTTGGGCAGTACCCAGTCCAGTACCCGCCACAGCGCCAGCAGGGGGACGCCCAGCCGGGCATCCACGATCCGGCGGTGGTGCAGCAACGGGCGTGTCCCGGGCCGGGTCATGCCGCATGCATGCGCAACTGCGCAACGATCAGGTCACAGACCCGGTCGACCTCGGCGGAGGCGAGGTCCGGGTGGATCGGCAGGCACAGCACGCGGCGTGCGGCGGCGTGCGCGACCGGCAGGTTGCCCGGGGTTGCCGAGGGCAGGCCCCGGTACATCGGGAACTCGCTGATCAGCGGGTGGAAATAGCGCCGTACCAGGATGTTCTGCGCGCGCATGAGCTGGTAGAGCGCATCGCGGCTGATCGGGAAATCCTCGTCGATCATCACCGGGAAGTAGGCATGGTTGCCCATGTCCCGGCTGACCCTGGGCAGGCAGTGCAGGCCGCGGATCGCGGACAGGCGCTGGCGGTACTGCGCATCGATCTCGGCACGCCGCGCCAGGGCGCGGTCGATGTGCCGGAGCTGCAGCAGCCCGAAGGCGGCGCTGACCTCGTGCATCTTGCCGTTGATGCCGGGGGCGACCACGGTGGTCTCGTTGACGAAGCCGAAGTTCTTGAGGTGGTCGATGCGCTGCTTGGTGCGCGCGTCCGGGCATACGATGGCGCCGCCCTCGAAGGTGTTGAACACCTTGGTGGCGTGGAAACTGAGGATCGACAGGTCGCCGTGGCGCAGCACGCTGCCGCGTGCGTCGCGCACCGCGAAGGCATGGGCGGCGTCGTAGATGACCTTCAGGTTGTAGGTGTCGGCGATGCGGGCGATGGCCGATACGTCGCAGGGCGTGCCATAGCAGTGCACCGGCATGATCGCCGTGGTCTGCGGGGTGATCGCCGCCTCGATCTTGGCCGGATCCAGGTTGAGTGTCTCCGGGTCGATGTCCACGAACACCGGCTTGACGCCGTTCCACAGCAGCGAGTGCGCGGTGGCCACGAAGGAATAGGGGGTGGTGATGACCTCGCCGGTGATGCGCAGTGCCTGCAGCGCGGTGACCAGGGCCAGCGTGCCGTTGGCGAACAGGGCGATGTGCTTGACCCCCAGATAGCTGCACAACGCCTTCTCCAGCGCCTGGTGCATGCTGCCGGCATTGGTCAGGATGCGGCTTTCCCAGATCCGCTCCAGGTACGGGATGAACTCCTCCAGCGGTGGCAGGAGGGGGCTGGTGACGTGGACGGGCTTGGTTTTCATCCAGGGCTCGGGTTCGGCATGCCTGCGCGGCGCTGGTTCCGATGCAAGACCCGTTCCAGCCGCGCGCCCGTATGTGCCGGGCCGGGCCGATGTCAGCTGCGGGTGTCCAGCAGCTGCTCGACGGCATCCAGGTCGAAGACCGGGATGCCGGTGGCTTCCCGCACCTCCCGGCGTTCACTGAAGGCGTCGTCGATGAAGATCGCTGGCAGATCGCCGGCGATGGCGGCACTTTTTGCCGAGCCGTCGCGCAGGTGCACGATCCGCGCGAACAGTGCCGGGCACAGCCGGTGCTGTTCCAGGGTCTGGCGCGGGCAGGCCCGGTGGCGGGTCAGCAGCACCACCTCGATGTCCGCCGCGCTCCACTGGTAGAGCAGGGCGGCGATGATCGGGTTGACCTTGCCGTCGAGGATCAGGGTGTCGTCCAGGTCCAGGTAGACGCGGCGGTAGTGCAGCCCGGTGCGGTAGCGGTTGCCGAGCGCGCGGTCGAGCTGGACCGCGTGGTCCAGCGGCAGCACCGAGAACGGGCGATCCAGGTACGCATAGACATGGAGCAGGGCGAAGTTGACGCCGCGCATCCGCGACAGCGCCATGGAACCGGCGATCCGCGGCGCGACCTCGAGCAGCCTGGGCACGCCGTGGACGTCGCGCCGCGCCTGGAAGAACCAGGCCCCGCGCAGCCGCAGTTCGCCCGCGATCGCCGCGGCCATCGCCACCAGGTCGGGTACGTCGGCCGGCTCGGTGCGAACGCTGATGCCGTTGCGGGTGCGGGCACGGCACCGCGGCGCGGCATGCAGCAGGCGGCCGTCGGCGGCCGACAGGCAGTCCACCGTGTATTCCTCGCCGGGCAGGTATTCGCTGAATACGTAGGGTTCGCCGGCTTGCAGCAGCCGGCGGTGGCGGTGTGCGTCGTCGACGCGCTCGGCGCCGCGGCTGCCCTGGCCGATGGCCGGCTTGGCGAACAGCGGATAGTGGCCGCCCACCGGGCCGGCGTCCGCGGGCACGATGCCCAGCGGGCGCAGGCGTGCGTAGGTCGCGCGTTTGTCCCGGCACAGCATCGCCAGCCCGGCGTCGGGCACCGCGGCGGCGGCGCGCAGCCGCCCGCGCTGCGCGGCCAGCAGCGGAATCACGTCGTCGTGCGCGGGCACCACCAGGTCGATGCCCCATTCGTCGATCAGGGCGTTGAGTTCGGCGACGAGATCGCCGGAACGGGTATCGGCTGCGATGCACCGGTAGCGGCGATAGACGAACTCGCCATGATCGTCCACCGACGATGCCCCGTGCAGGACGATGTCCTTGGCCTGGCGCAGGGCGGCATGGATCTCCAGCCCGATCTCCGAACCGCAGGGGAACACCAGTACATGGATGCGCGCGGTCATCTCAGCCGATGCCCGCCACGGCGCGCTCGAACTGGGCCAGTGCGCGTTGCGAGTAGGCTTCGGCGTCCCAGGCCGCGGCCACGTGCGGGTGCTCCAGCCAGGCGCCCATGCCCTGGGCCAGTCCTTCGGTCGAGTCCGGTACCAGTGCGCCGCAGCCTCCGCCCAGTACGCTGCGCGGGCCGGGAATGTCGGTGGACAGCACCGGGCGGCCGAGCGTCAATGCCTCGAGCAGGACGATGCCCTGGCCCTCGTAGTGCGAGGACAGCACGAACAGGTCGAGCGCGCGCATCACCGGGTAGGGGTTGGCCAGCGCACCGGTGAGCAGCACGTCGCGCTCCAGCCCCAGCTCGGCGATGCGCTGCTGCAGCAGCGGCCGTTCCGGGCCCTCGCCGACGATCACCAGGCGCACCCGCGGGTGGCGGCGGCGCACCTGCGCGAAGGCGTCCAGCAGCCGGCGATGGCCTTTCTCCGGCGACAGCCGGCCCACCGTCCCCAGCAGTACATGGCCATCACGCCAGTCGGCGAGCCCGGCCGGGAGCGGCTCCCGCGCATGGCGCCGGATGAACGCGGGGTCGATGCAGTTGTCGACGCTGTGGAAGCGATCGGCCTGCTGGCCCGGTACCGGGCCAAAGCGGCGCCGGTTGACCGCATCCAGGCTGTCGGACACCGATATCAGCGCGTCGCACAGCGGGTACTGCTCGAATACCTTGGCCAGCTGCGGGTGACGGCTGCGGAATTCCTGTTCCATGTCGTTGTGCAGGTACGCCACGCAGCGCGTTCCCGGTGGGCGGCCGCGTGCGAACAAGGCGGTCCAGAACGCCGCATAGCCGGAAAAATCCACCACCGCGTCGAAATCGGCGCTGCCGAACTGGCGCGCGTACTCGCGGACGTAATAGGTCTGCAGCAATGCCATCTGGCGCGGGTTGAGCACTTCGCGGCTGCCCTGGCGGGTACTGAGCCACGCCTGCTCGCGGTTGGCCACCGGGAAGCTGATGCGCCCCCAGCGCGCCACGTGCGCGGGCAGCTCGGCGAAGCGCTCCATGCGCTGCGGGTAGCTTTCCAGCGTCCACGGGTCGACGATCACGGTCAATGCCATCTTCGACGGGTCGATCGACCCGGCCAGGCGGTTGAACGAAGCGGTCACCCCGTTGGGGCTGAAATTGCCGACCTGGAACAGCAGGGTGCGCTTGCTCCGCGGTGGCCTGGCGACCTCATGCCGGGTATCGCCTTCGAAGAAGAAGCGGACGGTCCGCGCCGCCGATCCACCGTCCTCCAGCGGCCAGTACGCCTGGCGCGCGGCCTCGCGCCGGGCCGCATCGTCATGCCCGGGCGTGCGCGCGGCCAGCGCCTGCGACAGCGCCTGTTCGAGCGCGTCGGCGGTGTGGCAGGCCTGCACCGGCAGGGTGTCGATGTCGAAGTACAGCCCGCGCTCGCGGCGGTATTGCTCCAGGTCCGGAACGTACAGCACCACCGGGCGGCCGCTGGGCAGGAAATCGAACAGGATCGAGGAGTAGTCGGTGACCAGCACGTCCACCACCGCCATCAGCTCGGTGATGTCGGTTCCGGCCGGCACCGGCATCGCGCCTTCCGGCAGCGGCCCGAGCTTGCGGGCCACCATGTGGTGGCCACTGAACAGCACGGTGGCGCCATGCCCGGCCAGGCGTGCGATCGCGCCGGACACCAGCTCGGCATCCAGCGACGCGCCGTCCAGGCTGCCGCGCCAGGTAGGGGCGTACAGGACGATGCGCGCATCGGCATCCAGGCCCAGGCGCTGCCTGATCCGCGCACGGGCGTGGGCGTCGGCGTCGAGCATCAGGTCGATCCGCGGCTGGCCGGTGTCGGCGATGCGGCCGCCGATCACCTCGGCCACCTGCATCGACTCGAGCAGCACCTGCCGGGTGAAGGCGTTGGGCATTGCCAGGTGCGTGGCCTGCAGCAGGTTGCGCACGGCGTTCTTGTGGTCGAACAGGGCACCGGGAATATCGGCACCCAGCTTCTTCAGCGGCGTGCCGTGCCAGGTGTTGAGATAGCGCTGCTGCGGGCGCCGCACGAAGTACGGCATGAACGTGTTGTTGTTCACCAGCCAGCCGGCGGTGGCCAGGTAACGCGCGTACAGGGGGCTGCCATGGCGGACGAAGACCACGTCCGGCGCGGCGGCCAGGTCCGGCGGAATGACCGCGTGCGGCTTGACCGCCCAGACATGCAGCATGCCGCGCCCGGCCAGGTGCGCGCGCGCCGCGCGGAACACCGCCAGCGGGTTGCAGCTCACCGAGTCGCCATGGAAGCTTTCGTACAGGACCACCTCGTCGCGGACCGGCAGGGTCTCGATGAACTCGGCGTACTCGAGCTTGATGTCGCGCGCGGACTGGGCCGGGTTGCCGGTGTCCTCGGGAACAATGTCGAAGTCGCGCCGGAACAGGCGGGTGTCGAGGAACGCCAGGCAGGCTTCGGCATCGCGCCCGGCGCGGTGCAGGACCACGCCCAGGCGGTAGTGCAGGCGCGGGCAGTGGGTGTCATGGCGGGCAGCGGCGGCGTGGTAGGCCGCGGCGGCCTCGGCGTCCAGGCCCAGGCGCTCGCAGGCCTGGCCGAGCTCGACGTGCGCGTGCGCGTCGACCCTGTCGATGCACAGCCGCTCGCTCCACGCCTGGCGCTGCCGTGCCGTGTCCGCGTCCGCGGCGGGCAGGGCCTGCGGCTCCTGCGGCAGGCATTGCAGCCATGCCGCGATCGCCGCGCCGGTATCGCCGCTGGCATGCAGGCATACGCCCTGCCGGTAGCGCCAGTCGCCATCCTCGCGCAGCGCCAGGGCGCGCGCGTAGGCCGCGGCTGCGTCGGCCGGGCGCTGCAGGCGCTCCAGCATCCAGCCGTGGCGGTAGTGCCATTCCGGTTGCGATGGCTGCAGCGCGAGCGCGGCGCGGTAGGCCTCCACGGCCTCTTCCCAGCGGTGCAGCATCTCCAGCAGGCGGCCATGGGCGAAACGCAGTGGCGCATTGCCGGCCTGGCCCGGCTGCTGCAGGCGCTGCCGGTAGGCACACTCGGCGCCGGCCCAGTCCTTCTCCCGCTCATGCCACAGGCCGATGCCCAGTACCGCCGCGTCCGCATCCGAAGCGATGGCGCGGGCGTAGCAGGCCTCGGCGGCCTCGGGATGCCCGCGCCGTTCTTCCACGCGGCCGAGCCGGTAATGGGTATCGGTGTTGCATCCGTCCAGCGCCAGTGCCCGGGTGTAGGCGCTGGCGGCATCGTCCAGCCAGCCCAGGCGCTCGCAGGCCACGCCCAGCTCATGGAACCAGTCGGCGCGGTCATCCTGCAGGGCGGTGGCGGTGCGCAGCGCGGTCACCACCCGCCGCCAGCCATTGCGCCGGGCCACGATCGAGCCGAGCAGCGCGTGGTGCGCGGCGACCCCGGGCTGCAGGTCGCAGGCGCGCACCGCGAACATGTCGGCCACGTCCCACAACTGCATCCGCGCCAGGTTGGCGGCGATGCGGGCGAACACCATGCCCGGCGCGTCCAGTGCCTCGAGCAGTTCCAGCGTGCGCAGGTTGAAGCGGGTCTTGGCGGCCACCTCCAGGCGTTCGCCGGCAGCCAGGCAGGTCTGCAGGCCCTGCGCCTGGCCGATGCGGGCGTAGTGCGCCACCGGGTCGCGGCGATGGTCGCCCTCCAGGTGCATGGCCTGGTACCACCACAGGTCGAACGTGGCCGACGGGTTGCGGTACTCACGCCAGCCGTGGTCGCGGAAATGCTCCCACGCGCCGTCGTCGGTACCGGCAACATCCGGGTTGCCGGTGCGGTAGAAGTCCGCGTCGAACCATGCCGGCACGGCCGGCTGCTGGGCAGCGCCGGCCTCTGCGGCAGCCGGGGCCGGGGACGGGATGGCGGTGGTGTCGTTCATCGGGACGCTGCCGCTTACTGCATCGAGCGGATGCTGGCCTTGAGGGCGGAGCTGGAGATGTTCTCGGTACGCGGCAGGTAGCGGACCTGGCAGTAGCGCGACAGCTCGTCGAAATGGCCCCGCCAGTCCGAGCCCATCACCAGGACGTCCGCGCCGAGCCGGCGGATGTCGTCGGCCTTCTGTTCCCAGCTGTCCTCAGGGAACACGTCGTCGACGTAGCGGATGGCGCGCAGCACCGCTTCGCGGTCGGAATAGCTCTGCGTGGCGCGCTTGTCCTTGATCGCATTGAAGCTGTCCGAGGACAGGCCCACGACCAGCGAGCTGCCCAATGCCCGCGCGCGCCGCAGCAGGTTGACATGACCGATATGCAGCAGGTCGAAGGTGCCGTAGGTCAGGACGATGGTCATGCCGGATTCCGTGCGAACGTTGATGGCCGGGGGCATGCAAGGTGCATGCCGGCAACTGCCGCCGGCGCGGTCAGCGGGTGATCCGGACCGCCACCTGGACCCATTCCGATTTCCACAGGTATTCGAAGTCGCGGTCGTACCGCTGGCACCAGTCGAGCAGGGCGCGGTGTTCGTCGTCGCGGAAGTCGTCCCCGGCCTGCATGAAGTACTCGTCGAACAGGATCACCGTGCCCGGCGCGATCCGCGCCTCCAGGCCGGCCAGCGCCTCAAGCGTGGAGCTGTACAGGTCGGCATCGGCATGGATCAGCGCCAGCGGGGCGTCCAGCCGTGCGGCCACGCCGTCGACGGTGTCGCTGAACCAGCCCGGCACCACCTCGACATTGGCGGCCTCGAACACCGGGATGTCTTCCGGCGCCAGCGCGAAGGCGCCTTTGCGCCACGCGCCCATCCAGTCCTCGGGCAGCCCCTCGAAGCTGTCCAGCAGGTACAGCCTGCGCCCGGCCGGCATGCGCGCATGCAGGAAGCGTGCGCACTGGCCCTTGAACACACCCAGTTGCAGGAAATCGCCCGGCAGGCGCACGTCGCGCACCGCCTCGTCCAGCGCGGTGAACTTGTAGCTGTACCAGCGGTCCTCATCCGGACCGAAGCTGCGGGTGGGCAGCTCGGGCACGCCGGGCAGGCGCGTGCGCACGCGCAGGAAACGCTCGGCCAGGCGGGGGTCGACAGGCATCGGCGGCTCCACTCAGGACCGGTTCGCGGCGCGCAGCGCGTCGAGCTGGGCAGGATCGACATCGACCCCGCACAGCAACTGGTTGAGCAGGGTCACCTGCAGCCCCAGCGACGCCGGCGCCACATCCGGGTGGTCGCTGATCGCCGGGTTCTGCACGTCGATGAAGGCCATGTTCCGGCCTTCCGCCGAGGCCATGGCGATATCGCGGATGTAGGGCAGCTGCGGCGACTGGCTGGAGTAGATCAGCAGCCGGCGTGCCGGCGGGCAGGCCGTGGCCAGGGCCGCGCTGAACAGCTCGCGCTTGTCGCGCGGGAACACGCCGCAGGTGAAATGCGAGTCGCGATAGCGGCGCACGTAGTAGTCGTCGGACAGGATCGGCTCCACGCAGACCGCGTTCAACCCGGTGCGCAGCGAATGCAGCAGGGCGCCGGAGCCGCCCTTGGAGGCGCCGTACAGGACCGTGTGCCGCGGCTCGATGTCCAGCTCGGCCATCACCCGGGTGATCAATGCGGACACGCGGGCCTCGTTGTCCGGCTGCGCCAGCGTATCGGTGTAGAACGCGCCGACCACGCCGCCGAGGTCGGCGATGCGCAGGATCGCCGTATCCCACGGCATGTACTTCGGCGCCTGGCTCAGGTTCCGTGCGAGGTAGCGCGCCGAGAACCCGGCCTCGTACATCTGGTCGACCTGCGACATGCTGGAAAAGACCACCAGCAGGCGCCGCGCCGGGGCATGTGCCGGCTTTTCCAGCAGGTAGCAGACGTCGTCGTGCTCGCGCAGGCCGAACTGTGTATGCCTGGCCCAGAACCGGGGCGCCGCCTTGGCATGCACGAACGAGGTCACGGCGCCGTCGTCGTTGCTGAACTTGTAGACCAGGAAGCCCTGGCCGACCAGATGCAGCAGCAGCGCCTTCAGTTGCGGGTCCCTGCGCGACAGGTGGATCAGGTTGCTGTCGCCGGGGTGCCGCAGGTGCACGAACCGGGTCTCGGCCAGGTCGGCATGGGCCGCGTCGTCGGCATCAAGGTCCATGGCAAGCGCCATTGTTCGGTATCTCCTGCGATCGTATGCGGCATGCGCCTCCCTCCCTTGTCCGGTACGGGCCAGGGGCGCCCACCGATGTCCTGCAAGCGGCGTGCCCGGCAGCGGGAGTCGGCTCCCGCGGCGGGGGCGTCAGGGGGTTTCGTTCTGCTCGCGGTCGATCCCGTACTTGCGCAGCTTCTCCACCAGGGTGGTGCGGCGCAGGCCGAGCAGCTGCGCGGCATGGGCGACCACGCCCTGGGTGCGTTCGAGTGCCTCGTTGATCAGTTTCAGCTCGATGCCGGCCATGTGGTCGCGCAGGTCCAGGCCATCGTCGGGCAGCCGTGCCGGCGCCGTGCCGCCCCCGGCGGCGGCCGGGGCGGGCGCCGGCACGCTGGCCGACAGGCTGGCCAGCGGCCGCTCGTCATCCAGCGCCACCGGCGGCGGGGCGGCCTCGCTGCGGTAGCGCGCGGGCAGGTCCTGGACCCGCACCAGCCCGCCCGGGTGCAGCACCGCCAGGCGCTCGACCAGGTTGGTCAGTTCGCGCACGTTGCCCGGCCAGCGATAGGCGGCCAGCGCCTGCAGCGCTTCGGCGGCGAAGCGGACCTCGCCACGGCCGGTGCGCGCCAGCTGCGCGGCGATGGTCTCCACCAGCGCCGGAATGTCGCTGATGCGTTCGCGCAGCGCCGGCACGTCGATCGGGAACACATTCAGGCGGTAGAACAGGTCCTCGCGGAACTTGCCTTCGGCGATGCGGGTTTCCAGGTTGCGGTGGGTGGCGGCGATCACCCGCACGTTGCAGCGGATGGTCTGGTTGCCGCCGACGCGCTCGAAGCTGCGTTCCTGCAGCACGCGCAGCAGCTTGACCTGCATCGGCAGGCTCATGTCGCCGATCTCGTCCAGCAGCAGGGTGCCACCCTCGGCCATTTCGAAACGGCCCTTGCGCGCGCTCAACGCACCGGTGAAGGCACCCTTCTCGTGGCCGAACAGCTCGCTTTCCAGCAGGTCCGGCGGGATCGCGCCACAGTTGATGGCCACGAACGGGCCGTCGCGGCGCGGCGAGCGCAGGTGGATGGCGCGTGACACCACTTCCTTGCCGGTGCCCGATTCGCCGAGCACCAGCACCGTGGTGTCGAACCCGGCGACCTGTTCGATCAGCTGGCGCAGCTCGGTCACCGCCGGACTGGTGCCGGTGGGGCCGGTGTCCTCGCCGCCGCCGGAATGGTGCTCGGCGTCCAGCCGCTTGAGGCTGGCGCGGCGCAGCAACGCCTCCATCTGCGCATGGCGCATGGGCTGTTCGAGCGGCCAGACATTGGCCTCGTGCAGGCCGTAATGGCGCGCGAACGCCAGCGGGTCGCTCTCGGCCAGCAGCACCGGCGGCATACCGGTGCCGGCCAGCCAGTTGAAGAACGGCGCGGCCCGTGCCGGATCCTCGATGGTGCCCACCACCAGCGCCATCCAGTCGTTGACCCGGTGGCGGCTGGTGTCGATGTCGCCCACGTCGGTGACCCAGCGCGGGTTGAGGTCCATGAACTCCAGCAGCGCCACCGTACGCTCGGCACGGACGCCCTCGCTGTCGATCACGAGGATGCGCGATTCACTCATGGCCCTGTTCCTGCCGTACGCCTTCCAGGATCGGCATGACCTCCTGGATGTAGGACAGCTTGCTGACGAAATTGTCGGCGCCGGCGCGCTGGGCGTGCTCGCGGTGCTCGGCGTCGTCGAAATGGCTGGCGATCACGATGTACGGCGGCTCGTCCTGGGTCTTGATCAGGCGCGTGGCCTGCAGCCCGCCCATCTCCGGCATCGCCAGGTCCATCAGCACCACCTGCGGGCGCAACGCCTCGGAGCGCTCGATCGCCTCCAGCCCGTTGGCGGCGCTGCCGACGACCTGCAGCCAGTCGACCTTGCGGAAATGGCGCATGGCCGCGTTGATGAAGCCTTCATGGTCGTCGACCAGCAGAACGGTGAGCTTGCTCATTGGATTCCTCGGATCAGCCTGCGCGGGCCAGCAACGGACGCGCATTGTGCCGCTTCCGCTCGCGTGCCGGGGCGATGTCCAGCTGTTCGCGGTATTTCGCCACGGTGCGACGGGCGATGTTCACCCCCTGCCGCGACAGCAGTTCGGCGATGGCCTCGTCGGCGAGCGGGCGTGCCGGCGGCTCGGATTCGATCAGCCGCCGCACCATCGCCTTGACCGCCTGCCCGGAGATGCTGGCGCCGTCCAGGCGCACGGCGAAGAAGTGCTTCAGCTCGAAGGTGCCGCGCGGGGTCTGCATGAACTTGCCGGAGGTGATGCGCGAGACGGTGGACTCATGCATGCCGATGGCGTCGGCCACTTCCTTCAGGGTCAGCGGCGCCATGGCTTCCTCGCCCTCGGCCAGGAACGCGGCCTGGCGTTCGACGATGACCCGCGCGGTGCGCAGCAGGGTGTCGTAGCGCATGGACAGGCCGCGGGTGAACCAGCGCGCTTCCTGCAGCATCTCGCGCATCGGCTGGGTGGCGGCGCTGCCTTCGCTGGCGACCAGGGCGCGCTCGTAGGCCGGGTTGAGGCTCACGCGCGGCGTGGTGGCCGGGTTCAGCGCCACCCGCCACTGGCCGTCGGCGCGCCAGGCCACCACTTCCGGAATGACCGCCGCGTCGGCCTGCGGCTGCAGCGTGTCGCCGGGGCGCGGCTGCAGCGACAGGACCAGGCGGAACGCTTCGAGCACATCGGCCTGTTCGGCATCGAGCTGGCGCGCGATGGCGGCATAGTCGTGGCTGGCCAGCAACTGCAGGTCCTCGCCCAGCAGCCGCGCCGCCAGGTGCCGGGCCGGCACCGTGCCGGGCACGGCGGCCAGCTGCGCCTGCAGGCACTCGCGGAGGTCGCGCGCGGCCATGCCGGCCGGTTCGCCCTGCAGCAGGCGCTGGCGGATGCTCTCCACATGGACGCCGTCACGGTCGAAGCGGGCGCTGGCCAGCAGGGTCAGCTGCGGCAGCGGCGCCTGCAGGTAGCCGGCGTCGTCGCAATGCTCCAGCCAGAACGCGGCGATCGCCAGGTCACCCTCGTCCAGGTCCAGCGACAGTGCCTGCAGGATGCGCAGGTGCGGGTCGCTGGACTCGCCCATCGCCAGGCGCGCGGTACGGTCCTCGTCGGCGTCGTTCCAGCTGGCGCCGGCCACGTCCCACATCGAGCTCTCCGGCAGTTCGTCGAACGCGGCGGCCTCCAGCTGCGGGTCGCCGTCGGTGGTGGCTTCGGCCACGCCGGGGGCGGCGTCTTCCTCGATCTCCAGCAGCGGGTTGTTCTCCAGTACCTGGCGGATCTCCTGCTCCAGCTGCAGGCCATTGAGCTGCAGCAGGCGGATGGACTGCAGCAGGGCGGGCGTGAGGTGGAGCTGTTGCCCGAGCTGGGTGGCGAGCGTGGCTTTCATGTCGTCTGATCCCCGTGGCCGCCATGTGACGCGCCGTGATGGAACACATCTTGCGTAGGGGGTGTCAGGGAATGAATAGGAGAAAACCCTGCGCCGCCAGGGATGCACCTGACACGATGTAAGGGTTCACCCTACATTTCGTCATTAATCTGTCGCGGCCGTGGAGCCGGGGTTTTGCGTATCAAGGACTTACGGAATTCTGACGCAGCAGGCGCCGGATTTCCGAATCTGTGACGCGATTCCAACGCCGGCCAACGTCACCGGTTCAGGCGAGTTCCTGCTGGTGGCGCACCGCCAGCAGCAGCAGGTCGTTTGCGCGACGGCAGCCCAGGGCTTCCATCATGCGCGCGCGGTGGGTCTCGACCGTCTTCACGCTGATCCCCAGCTCGGCGGCGATTTCCTTGGTGGTACGGCCATTGCCGAGCTGGCGCAGGATCTGCCGCTGGCGCGGCGACAGTGCGGCGATGCCGGTGGGGCGTTCGCGACCAAGCATGGGCGCGAGCATCCGCGTGGAGATCTGCGGGCTCAGGAACACCTGCCCGGAATGGGCCGCGCGCAGGGCAACCTCCAGCTCCTGCGGGGCGGCATCCTTGACCACGAACCCGACCGCGCCGCGGTCCAGCGCATCGCGCACGTGCGCGGTGTCGTCGTGCATCGACATCATCACCACGCGCGCCTGCGGCACCCGGCGGCGGATGTCGGACAGGGCTTCTAGGCCGCTGCGGCCGGGCAGGGAAAGGTCCATCAGCACCACCTCGGGGTGATGCTGCACGGCCAGTTCCAGCGCCTGGTCGGCGTTGCTGGCTTCGCCGACCACGAGCACCCCGCCGAACGTCTGCAGCAGGCGGCACAGGCCGGCACGCACCAGCGTATGGTCATCGACGATCAGGACACGCACGGCCACGGGCATCGCTTGGGAATGGCCGCACCTTAGCCGAGCGCGCGCGTGCGCGCCAAGCGGCAAAGGTCATGAACGGGCGTATCAACGCGGGCGCCGGCTGTCGGCGACCTGGCGCCGGTGCAGGCGGAACAGGTGGCGTTCCAGCGCGGTGTCCAGCGCGTCGCCGGTACTCTGCAGGCGCAGCCACAGGTAGAGCCCGCCGTTGCCCGAGGCGGCTTCGCCCAGCACCTGTACCGGCAGTTCGATGTGGTCGGGCAGCCAGTCGGCCGGCTGCAGGCGCACGATGCCGGCGCTGCCCTGGACCGCGCCGGTGCGCTGGCCCAGTTCGAGCCGCAGGCCCCGGCGCGACCAGCGCACCGGGCGCAGCGGCAGGGCCTGGGTGGATTGCCGCAGCAGGCGCCCCAGCAGCACCAGGGCCAGGTCCATGCGGGCTTCCAGCCGCGCCAGTTGCTGGCTGCCTTCGGCACCACGCTCGTCGGAATCGTCGGTGCCGCGCGAGTCTTCCACCAGCGCCACGCTGCGCAACAGCATTTCCGCCGCGCCGGCACGGATCGCGCCGCTGCCCGGTTCGAACACCGCCGGCAGCGAGACGTCGCAGGTCAGCGTGTCCTCGAACAGCTCGACCTCGGCCGGGTGGTGCACGATGCTGGCGCCGGGCGCGTTCATGCCAGCGATTCGGCCTGCTGGTAGGCGTGCGCGGCGCGCACCGACTGGCGTCCGGCGCGCAGCCGCGCGGCGGCGATGTCACGACGTACCAGCATGTCGGCCATCAGCGACTGCTGCAGTGCCAGCAGGTTGCGCAGGCCGTTGGCCGCGGCCTGGGCGCCGCAGGCCTCCACGAACTCGCGCAGGCGGCGGTCGTGGCCGTTGGCGATGCGCTCGGCCTGGGCGTGGTCTTCCTGCTCCACCGCCACGCGCAGCGCTTCCAGGTCGTCGTGCAGGGCCTTCAGGGTGTGATCGGGGTCCATCATGGTCCTCAGGCTCCGGTGACGGCGGGGCGTTGGCGCTGGTCGGAAGGGATCGCGTTCCAGGCCGACTCGATCTCGCCCATGAGCGACAGCGACTCCTGCAGGGCCAGCACGTCGTTGTTGAGGTTGGCTTCGGTCAGGCGCTGGATGACGTAGTCGTACAGTGCCGAGAGGTTGCCGGCGATCTCGCCGCCGGCCTCGTGGTCGAGCGAGCCGTTGAGGTGGCCGATGATGGCGCAGGCTTCGCCGATGGCCTTGCCCTTCATCGCCTGGTCGCCCTGGGCAAGAAACGCCTCGGCGCGACGGATGCGCTCGCCGGCCCCTTCGAACAGCAGGGCCACCAGTTTGTGCGGATCGGCATCCACAACCTTGGTGGACACGCCGACCTTGCGGTACTGCTCGGCGTAGTTGCGGCTGGAACCGTACATGGTGAGAGTCTCCTGGGACCTGTCCGGCGCGCGGTCCGGGCGGCGTCGGCAATGATGGGGTGGTATCCGTGTATCGGCCGTCATGGCCGTTTACTTGAATGACGGACGATTATTTCTGCAGTGCAGCAAGCTGCTGGGCAAGGTAGTTGCTGGTGCCCTGCATCTGCGCGACCAGCGAGTCCATCGCGGTGAACTGCCGGGTGTAGCGCGCCGACACCTTCTCCATGCGCGCGTCGAGGTCGTCCAGGTCCTTTTCCAGCTTCTTGATCTGCTTGTTGAGCGCGTCGGTACGCAGGGTCAGGGTGCCGGTGCCGGTGTCCAGGTTGCTCTTGAGCAGCTTGGACAGGCCGTCGGACAGGGTGCCGTCCTTGCCCAGCAGGCGCGCGGCCGCGTTCGGGTTCTCGGCCAGGGTCTTGTCGAACGTGCTGGCATTCAGCGCCAGGGTGCCGTCGGTGTTGATGGTCAGCCCCAGCGCCTTCATGTCCACGACGTTGGCGCTGAGCTGGCCGCGCAGCTGCTGCTGCAGGCCGCGCACCAGCGAGTCGCCGGTCAGGGTCGATGCGCGCTTGTTGGTGGCGTCGTAGGCGCTGGAGTTCTTGAGCAGGTTGACCGAGGCGTTGTAGGCGCTGACGAAGGCCTGCAGGTTGATCTTCAGCGGCGCGTTGTCCTGGCTGACGGTCAGGGTCTTGGTGGTGCCTTCCTCGGCCTTGTTCAGGTTGAGGGTGATGCCGGGGATCAGGTCGCTGATGCTGTTGCTGCTGGACTCGCGTTCGAAGCCGTCCACCCGCACCCGGGCATTGGTGGCGGCCACGGTCTGGGCGAGGCCGCCGCTGGTGCCGTCCCAGGTCAGGGCGGAAAGCCCACCGTTGCCGCCGCTGGCCGAGACGGTCAGGGCGCCCTTGGTGCCCGCGTCCACGGCATTGAGCACCAGGTGCTGGCCGTCGCTGGCGGTGATGACGGTGGCGTTGACGCCCTTGCCGTTGGCGCTCTTGTTGATCGCCGCGGCGATCTCGGCCAGGGTGCTGCCGGGCTTGATCTCGACGTCGATCGACTTGTCGTCCCAGGCGATCTTCAGGGTGCCGTCACCGACCGCCGCATCGGCGGCGAACGCCCCGGAACTGAGCTTCTGCGGTTGCGCCAGGCTCAGCACTTCGACGTTGTAGGAGCCGGCCACCGCCAGGGTCTTGCCGGTGGTGGCATCGGTCACCACGGTCGCGCCGAAGCCGCTGCCTTCCGGAACCGAGGTCTTGTAGGCCTGGTTGCTGGCGCCCTTGACCAGCGCATCCAGCGCCGACTGCATGCTGCTCAGCGAGCTCTTGATGCTGCCCAGCGCCGAAAGTTTGGCGGTGACCGTCGATCCCTGGGTGTTGATGCGGTCGGCGGCCGGCTTGCGCTCGTTGGCGACCAGCTGCGAGACGAGGGTGGGGATGTCCAGGCCGGAGCCGACGACGGAGAGGGAGGACGAGGCCATCTGGATTCCTTTTGCGCAAATGGACACCCTTGCAGGCATCCCGGATATCGGCACGTGCCGGGGCTTCTTTAGCCCGGGACGGCTTTGGGTCCCGCCTTGGGTGCAAGTCCCGTGCCGGGAGCGCCCCCGGGGCCCGCCGCCGGACCGGGCGGCGGCGCTCGCGGCCGCAAATGGATGAAGCCCCCGCCATTGCTGGCGGGGGCTTCGGGTCATGGCCTGGTCGGGCTGACCCCGACGGATCAGCGCAGCAGGCTGAGCACGTTCTGGGTCGAGCTGTTGGCCTGGCTCAGCATCGCGGTACCGGCCTGCTGCAGGATCTGCGTGCGGGTCATCTCGGCCGTTTCCTTGGCGTAGTCGGCGTCGCGGATGCGGCTGCGCGAAGCGGACAGGTTTTCCGAGGTGGTGGCCAAGTTGGCGATGGTGGAGCTGAAACGGTTCTGGATCGCACCCATGTCGGCGCGCGAGCTGTTGACCGCGGTCAGCGCCTTGTCCACCACTTCCAGGGCGCGCTGGGCGCCGACGAAGGAGGAGATGTCCATCTTGCCGGCGACCGTTTCCTGGGCCGGGGCGGTCACCGCGGCGGCGGTCTGGGCGGTGAAGGCGGTGGCACCCGCGGTCATGCCGGTGGCCTGGCCGGTGACGGCGTCGGTGATGGTGCCGAAGGTGAAGCCGGTGGTGTACTGGTTGCCCTTGACCGCCTGCAGCTTGACCGCGCCGGCGCTGTCCAGGGTGGCGTAGACGCCGGTCTGGTCCATCTTGTCGTTGATGGCGGTGGCGACCTTCTGGTTGATGGTCTTCACGCTGTCGCCGGCGTTGAACTTGACGTCGTCGATGTTGATCGTCTGCGCCGCGCTGGCGCCGACCTGCTGCACGCTGATCTTGACGCCCGAGATCTTGCCGGCGGCGGCGGCGACGCCCGAAGCGGTCGCGGCAACCACGTTGACGGCGGTGGTGTCGGAGGCGAAGTTCATCTTGCCCAGGTTGGCGGTGCGCGAATCGACGATGTTGTTGATGCCGATGGTCTGGCCGGCGTCGGCGCCGACCTGGAACAGCGCGCCGGTGAAGCTGCCGTCCAGCAGCTTGGTGCCGTTGAAGCTGGTCTGGTTGGCGACGCGGTCGATTTCCTTCAGCAGCTGGTTGACTTCGGCGTTCAGCGCGTCGCGGTCGGTGCCGGAGTTGGTGGCGTTGGCCGACTGCACGGCCAGTTCGCGGATACGCTGCAGGTTGTTGCCGATTTCGACCATAGCGCCTTCGGCGGTCTGCGCCAGCGAGATGCCGTCGTTGGCGTTGCGGGTGGCAACGTCCAGGCCGCGGATCTGGGTGGTGAAGCGCTCGGAAATCGCCAGGCCGGCGGCGTCATCCTTGGCGCTGTTGATGCGCATGCCCGAGGACAGGCGCTGGATGCTGGTCGCCAGGCTGGTGGCGCTGGTGTTCAGGTTGCGCTGGGCGTTCAGCGACATGATGTTGGTGTTGATGACTTGTGCCATGATTCGGATTCCTTTTTGGCGTTTGATCCGGCAGCTCAACCTGACCGGTACTGAGTGCAGTGGAGTGGCGTAGGGCGCCGCAGTACCGCTGCTGATACCAATAACGGCAGCATCCCCGGCAGCTTTAGGGCCTGCCCGGAAAAACGGATCGCACGATCCGCGGATGCTTCCGGATGCATGCGTCATACGGAAACGGCGCTGGAACCGAGGGTTCCAGCGCCGTTGTTTTTTCCACCGCCGGTGCGGCCGTCCCCGGAAAGACAGAGCCCCGGGCGTGCCGGGGCTCTGCTTCCTGCCGCTTCCGGTGCCGGCTTACTTGAGCAGGTTGAGCACGTTCTGCGGGACCTGGTTGGCCTGGGCCAGCATCGCGGTGCCTGCCTGCTGCAGGATCTGCGTGCGGGTCATCTCGGCCGTTTCCTTGGCGTAGTCGGCGTCGCGGATGCGGCTGCGCGAAGCGGACAGGTTCTCCGAGGTGGTGGACAGGTTGGCGATGGTGGAGGTGAAGCGGTTCTGGATGGCGCCCATCTCCGCGCGCGAGCCGCTGACCGCGGTCAGCGACTTGTCCACGATTTCGAGTGCGCGCTGGGCGCCGGCGAAATTGGAGATGTCCAGGTTCTCCAGGTGGTTGATGCCACCGCCGGCCGCTGCGGTGCCGGCCGAGGCCACCGAGGCCGGCAGGTCGGCGGCCAGCGACAGGGTGATGCCGGTGCCGCCGCTGAGGGTGCCGTTGCTCACGCCCTCGAAGTCCTGGCCGGCCTTGAGCGAGGTCAGCCTGATGTTGCCGCCGCTGACCTCGGCGTACAGCCCGGTCTGGTCGAGCTTGTTGTTGAACGCCTGGGCGATCTTCTTCTGCACGGCCGCGGCATCGTCGCCCACTTCGATCTTGACGTCGTCCAGGGTGATGGTGGTGACACCGGCGGCGCCGGCCGGGGCGCCGGCGGCGCGGATCGACACGGCGATGCCCTTGATCGCGCCCGAGGCGGTGGCCGCGGTGCCGCCGACGCCGGCGCCGCTGACGGTGTCGGCGAAGCCGGCACGGCCCAGCTGGTCGATGTTGGCATCGACGATGCTGTTCACCGCGATGGTCTGGCCGGCGTCGGCGCCGACCTGAAACAGCGCGCCGGTGAAGCTGCCGTCCAGCAGCTTGGTGCCGTTGAAGCTGGTCTGGTTGGCGACGCGGTCGATCTCGCTCAGCAGCTGCTGCACTTCGGCGTTGAGCGCGTCGCGGTCGCTGCTGGAGTTGGTGGCGTTGGCCGACTGCACCGCCAGTTCGCGGATGCGCTGCAGGTTGCTGCTGATCTCGACCATCGCGCCTTCGGCGGTCTGCGCCAGCGAGATGCCGTCGTTGGCGTTGCGGGTGGCAACGTCCAGGCCGCGGATCTGGGTGGTGAAGCGCTCGGAAATCGCCAGACCGGCGGCGTCGTCCTTGGCGCTGTTGATGCGCAGGCCCGAGGACAGACGCTGGATGCTGGTCGCCAGGCTGCTGCCGCTGGTGTTCAGGTTGCGCTGGGCGTTCAGCGACATGATGTTGGTGTTGATGACTTGTGCCATGGGACTTCTCCGTTGTGCTCGGGTCTTGCGTGATATGGGAAGGCGGTTTGCGTTTGTCTGGATCAGCGGATCATGTTGAACAGCGACATGGACTGCATTTGCGTGAACACGGTCTGTGCGGCCTGCAGGGCGGCGCCTTCGAGCTTGTACTGGCCGATGGCCTCGGCGTAGTCGAGGTCACGCAGCTGCGAAAGCGAATCCTTCAGGGTGATGGCATTGGCCTCGCGCAGCGAGGCGGCGTTGTCGATGGCACTGAGCTGCGCGCCACCGGATGCGCGCGAATCGATCATCTTTTCCGAGGCGCGGGCCACGTCGCGCAGGCTCGACTGCAGCAGGTTCTGCTGCGCGGTGCGGCCGGCGAGGGTGGAAGTGTCCATCTGCAGCGCCTGGGACAGGCGGTCGATGGTGGAGAACACATCGCGGTTGCCGGCCTGGCCGACCGTGAACTCGTCGCCGGCCGCCGGCACGCCGGTCATGCGTACGCGCAGGCCCTGAAAGACGATGTCGTCGCCCTCGGCATACGTGCCGCTGCCGACCGTGGCACCGCCGCCGTCGAGGATGTCGTAGGCGCCGGGGCCGGTGAAGCGCACCGTGTAGCTGTCGCCATTCCAGCTGGCGCTGCCGTCGCGGCTGGCGCCGGTCAGCACCGCCTGGCCGGTGTTGCCGGCCGCGGCGCTGCCGTCGATGGTGCCGTCGCCGGTGCGGATGCGCATGAAGATCTCGCTGCCGGGCAGGGCGTCCTGCACGAAGCTGCCGGGCGCGACCTCGACCTGGCGCTGGGTCTGGTCGCCGTTGTACAGGATGCTGCCGTTGTTGGCCGAGAACGGGGCCACGCCGTCGGCGGTACCACCGAACAGGAAGCGGCCGTTGCCGTCGGTGCTGTTGGCCAGCGACAGCAGCGACTCGCGGATCGAGCGCAGCTCGGCCGACACGCTCTTGCGGTCCTCCGCCGACAACGCGGCGTTGTTGGACTGGATGGCCAGGTCGGAGACCCGCTGCAGCAGTTCGCCGGCCTGCGCCAGGGCGTTTTCCTGCAGGCCCAGCCGGTTCTGCACGTTCGCCGCGTTCGAACCCAGCTGGTCCAGTTCGGCCAGGATGCGGTCCATGCCCACGGCGGTGCCGGAGGCGACCGGGTCGTCCTTGGCGGAGACCAGCTTCTGGCCGGTGGCCAGCTGGCGTTCCAGGTGGTTGAGCTTGCTCTGCTTGGCGAGCATCAGGAACACCGACTGGTCGTACATCATGCTGCTGGAGATGCGGTTGTTCATCAGCCCACCGCCCGCAGGATCGACTGGAACATGGTGTCCGCCGTGGAGATCAGCTGCGAGGCGGCCTGGTAGGCCTGCTGCAGGCGGAGCATGTCCGCCGCTTCCTCGTCCAGGTTCACCCCGGAGATCGAATCGCGCGTGGCCTGCGCGTTTTCGTTGATCACCTGCTGCGCCTGCAGCGAGTAGTCGGCCGCACGCGCGGCTGCGCCGATCTGCGTGGTCAGCCCGCCCAGCGCGCCGTTGAGCGTCACGGTGCCGCCGTTGAAGGCCTTGGCCTCCTCGACCCCGGCCATGCGCGTTGCGTTGCCGTTGTCGCTGGAACCGGCCTGGGTGCGCGACACGGTGAAGGTATCGCCGGCGGCAGGCTTGCCGTCGAGCACCAGGCTCCAGCCATTGGCGGCGATGGTCTGGCCGGGCGTGTAGGGCAGCGGCGGGCCACCGTTGATGGTGTAGTTGTTGGCGTCGATGAAATCGATGCTGACCGGGTCGAGCAGGGCGCCATTGGCGGCATCGGTGATGTCGAGCTTGCCGGCCACGCCGGTGCCGACGTTGCCGAGGTCGGCCTGGGCACGCACCGGATTGGCGGCGGCGATGCGCGACGGATCGGTGATCGCCACCGCCAGTCCACCGGGGGCGGCCGCGGTGGGCTGCACCAGGAAGCGGTCGTTCAGCGCCGGGGTGCCGCCGACCACCAGTTCGATGCCGTTGACCACGAACGGGTCGGCGGCGCTGCCGCTGCCGCTCATCGGTACCTGGGCGCCGGTGTCGGTGCGGGTGGCCACCCAGGCGCTGCCATTGAAACGCAGCTGCAGGTTCTGGCCGTCGAGCGCGGCGACGTCGCCATAGCTGGCACTGACGGTGGCGGTGCTGGTGCTGCTGTTGCCGCTGTGCGCGGCGACCTTCGGCGGGGCGAGGCTGAAGAAGTCCACGCCCATGTCGCCGTACAGGTCCATGCCTTCGCGGTGGCTCTCGTTGAACGCCTGCGCCAGGCCCACGGCGATGCGGCCGAGTTCGGCCTGTGCCGGAGTCAGCACGGTGTCGCGGAACTCCAGCAGGCCGCCGATGCTGCCGCCCAGCGCCTTGCCGTCCAGGACGATGGTCTGGCCCTGGGTCTTGAGCGCCAGCTGCAGGCGCTCGGGCTGGTACGGATCGGCCACGGTGGTGACCTGCGAAGCGGTGCCGCCGACCACCAGCGCATGGCCGCCGGCCGAGTACACGTTCATGATGCCGCCATCCTGGATGACGGCGGTGCCACCGGTGTAGCCCACCAGCTGGGTGATCAGCTGGTCGCGGCGATCGAGCAGGTCCGGCGCGACGCCGGTGATGTCGCCGCCGATGGTGCTGTTGATCTGCGCGATCTCCCGGGCCAGGCGGTTGATCTCGCCGGTGCCGGCGATCAGGCCGTTGTTGACCTCGTTGCCGAGGGTGTCCAGGTTGCCGTTCAACTGCTTGAAGCGGTTGACCAGGTCGTTGGCGTTGTCGAGCATGCTGCGGCGGTCGGCGGTGCCGGCGGCGTTGGCCGACAGGCCGCTGACCGAATCGAAGAAGTTGGACCAGATGCCATTGAGGTTGGTCGCGCTGTCGGAGAACAACGCATCCACCCGGTCGGCCAGCCCGGAAAGCTGCTTCAGCCGGGCCAGTTCGCCGCTGCTGTCGAGCAGGCGCGAGATCGCCAGCTGGTCGGCCACGCGGCGGATGTCGGTGATGCGGGTGCCGTTGCCGACGTCGCCATAGCCCAAGTCGGTGGGGTTGCGCGTGGCGAAATCGACCTTCTGCCGGCTGTAGCCGTCGGTCTTGATGTTGGCCACGTTGTGGCTGACGGTCGCCAGCGCCCGCTGGAAGGCGATGAGGGCGCTGCTACCGGTGGAGAGGACACTGGACATCGGGTTCTATCTCAACGGCGGGTGATGCCGGCCAGGCCGGCGGCTTGGGCGAAGGTCTGGCCGAGGCGGGTGCCGGCCTGGCCGATGGCGGCCACGGCGCGGTCGATGGTCGGACCGGCGGCGATGGCGGCGATCTTGGCGGCGTAGCCCGGATCGGTTGCATACCCGGCACGTTGCAAGCCCTGTGCAAAACCGCGCACGTCGCTGCCGGCCTTGAGCGCGGCCTGGTAGCGCGGGCTGTTCTTGAGCATGCGCACGTAGTCGCCGAAGCTCTCGGCCGGCGACTCGTAGGCACGGAAGCGCGCGGTCTGGCTCTGGCGCTGGCCGTCGACGTACTCGTGGGTCGCGGCGCTGGCGCTCTCGCCCTTCCAGCCGCTGGCCTTGATGCCGAACAGGTTGTGGCTGCTGGTGCCGTTGTCGCGCTTGATGTGGCGGCGGCCCCAACCGGTCTCCAGCGCGGCCTGAGCGACCAGCGCACGCGGATCGACGCCGAGTTCGCGCGCGGCCTTCTCGGCATGCGGCCAGATGCTGGCGACGAAGCCTTCCGGGGTGTGCTTGCCGAGCTGGTCGGCGGCGGCGTTGGCGGTGGCCATGTCCACGCCATCGGTACGGGGTGCGGCCGGACCGACGCCGCTCCAGCGGTCGTTGGCCAGGGCCCAGTCGGCCGTTGCCGCGGTGGTTTCCGGGACCACGCCGCGGCCGCCGATGGCCGCATGCAGGCTGCCGCTGTCGCGGCCGGCGATCAGGTCCAGCATCTGCTCCTGCGGCATGGCCGGGGCGCTGGCCATGGCCTGCAGCGAATCCGCTCCAGGCGGATCCGCCTGGAGCGCGGCCTGGGGGCCCGGCAGCGCCATCGGCGCCGTCGCGGCGGCAGGGGCCAGCAGCCGGTAGGCCTGCGCGGCCTTCGCCGCCGGGACCAGCGAGGTGTCCAGCGGCTGGGTCGCCTTGTCGGTGCCGCCGAGCTGGCGCGCGATCATCGTCGACAGACCCAGGCCACGGCCCTTGGTCATGGCCTCGGCAATGCGCTGGTCGTACATCTCGCGGAACATCTGGTTCTCGCCGGGGAACAGCGAGTCGCCGAAGCTGGCCGCGCGCATGCTCTTGATCAGCATCTGCGCGAACTGGCCTTCGAGCTGGCGCGAGACCTTGTCGATCTTCGCCGGGTCGTTGCCGGTGACCGCGTTGAGCTCCAGTGACGGGGCAGCGATGCGCATGATCAGATCACCTCCAGCTCGGCACTGAGCGCACCGGCCTGCTTGAGGGCTTCCAGGATCGCGATCAGGTCGCCGGGCGCGGCGCCGACCTCGTTCACCGCACGCACGATCTCGTCCAGCGTGGTGCCGCCGTCGAAGCGGAACATGCGGCTGCCTTCGTTGCTGGCGGTGATCGTGGACTGCGGCGCGGTCACGGTCTGGCCGCCACCGAGGGCATTGGGCTGGCTGACCTGGGTGGCCTCGTTGATCGTCACCGTCAACGAGCCATGCGCGATCGCCGCCGGGCTGACCCGTACCTGCGAGCCGATGACCACGGTGCCGGTACGCGAATTGACCACCACCCGCGCCGGCGCGGTGCCGGGCGACAGCTCGATGTTCTCGATGCGTGCCAGCAGGCCGATGCGCGCGCCCTGGTCGCTCGGCGCCTGCACCGCGACCGTGACGCCGTCGACCGCGCGCGCGGCGCCCTCGCCGAAGGCGTTGTTGAGTGCGGCCACCATGCGCGCGACGGTGGTGAAATCGTTCTGGTGCAGGTTCAGGGTGATTTCGCCGCTGGCGCCGAACACGTCCGGCAGGGCGCGTTCGACGGTTGCACCACCCGGGATGCGGCCGACGCTGGGCACGTTCACCGATACCCGCGAACCATCCTTGCCCTGCGCGCCGAAGCCGCCCACCACCAGGTTGCCCTGGGCAATGGCATAGACCTGCCCGTCGGCACCCTTGAGCGGGGCCATCAGCAGCGAGCCGCCACGCAGCGAGATCGCGTTGCCGATGGAAGACACGGTGATGTCGATGGTCTGGCCAGGCTTGGCGAACGGCGGCAGCTCGGCGTGGATCGCCACGGCGGCCACGTTCTTCAGCTGCGGGTTGACGTTCGGCGGAACGTTGACGCCCAGCTCGCCAAGCATGTTCTTCAGGCTCTGCACGGTGAACGGCGCCTGGCTGGTGCGGTCGCCGCTGCCGTCCAGGCCGACCACCAGGCCGTAGCCGACCAGCGCATTACCGCGCACGCCACCGACCTGGGCCAGATCCTTGATGCGCTCGGCGTGCGCCGGCAGTGCCAGCACCAGCAGCAGCGCGGCCAGCCCCAGGGGCTTACAGGTGCCGCGGAGGCCGTGCATCAGGCGCTGCATGCGCGCGGCCAGTGTGCGGGAGGTAACCGTCATCATCCGTCCTCCTCAGTACGGCGCCAGGCGCGAGTTGAAGAACCGCCCCAGCCAGCCCATCGCGTTGGACTGCGCCACCGCGCCGCGGCCGCCATAGGCGATGCGCGCGTCGGCGACCTTGCTGGAAGGAATGGTGTTGTCGGTGGCGATGTCGGCCGCGCGCACGATGCCCTGGATCTGCACCAGCTCGTCGCCCTGGTTCAGGCGCAGGCTCTTCTGGCCCTGCACCACCAGGTTGCCGTTGGGCAGGCGCTGGATCACGGTCACGGTCACGCTGCCCTGCAGGCGGTTGCTCTGCGCGCTGCTGCCCTTGCCAGTGAAGTCGCGCTCGCCACGGGCGCTGGCGGCCAGCACCTCCTTGCCGCCCAGGGTCACCGGCGCGCCGAACAGGCTCGGCGAACCGATGTCCATGCTCGACTTCTTGCCGATGGCGGTATTGGCGCTGGTGGTGGCCGAGGTGCTCTCGACCAGGGTGATGGTCAGCAGGTCGCCGACGTCGCGGGCGCGGCGGTCGCCGTAGAGATTCAGGCCCGGGCCGGCGGCGTAGATCGCGCCGGCCGTGGCCTCGGCCGCCGGCGCGACCACCGGCACCACCGGCGCCATGGCCGGGTAGGGGCGGATGTCGCCGGCGACCACGCAGCCACCCAGCAGCACCAGGCTGGCGGCGGCGCAGGAAAGACGGAGGACGTTGGACAGGCGGGCCATGGCGGGTTCCGTAAACGGCACGATCAGACGTTGTTGTTGAGGTAGCCGAGCATCGAGTCGGTGGTGGAAATGGCCTTGGCGTTCATTTCGTAGGCGCGCTGGGTTTCGATCATCGCCACCAGCTCCTCGACCACGTTGACGTTGCTGCCTTCCAGCGCGCCCTGGACGATGCCGCCGAGGCCGTTGAGGCCGGGGGTGCCGTTCTGCGCAGGGCCCGAGGCCGTGGTTTCCAGGTACAGGTTCTCGCCCTTGGCCTGCAGGCCGGCGGGGTTGATGAAGTCGGTCAGCGTCAGCGAACCGATCTCCACCGATGCCGCATCGCCGGCCATCTTCACGCTGACGGTGCCGTCCGCGCCGATGGTCAGCGACTGCGCGCCTTCCGGGATCTGGATGCCCGGCTGCACCGGGTAGCCGCTGCTGGTGACCAGTTCGCCCTGCGGACTCATCTGGAAGCTGCCGTCGCGGGTGTAGGCTGAGCTGCCGTCGGGCAGCATCACTTCGAAGAAGCCGCGGCCGTTGACCATCACGTCCAGGGCGCGGCCGGTCTGTTGCTGGCCACCCTGCTGGAAGTTCTTGGAGGTGGCCACCACGCGCACGCCGGTGCCCAGCTGCAGGCCGGTCGGCAACTGCGTCTGCGCCGAGGACGAGCCGCCGGGCTGGCGCACCTGCTGGTACAGCAGGTCCTCGAAACTGGCGCGGTCCTGCTTGAAGCCGGTGGTGTTGGTGTTGGCGAGGTTGTTGGAGACAACGGACATGCGCGTCTGCTGCGCATCCAGGCCGGTCTTGGCGACCCACAGTGCCTGATTCATGAGCGGTTCCTCTGCGGCGGGTGCCGGCCCTCAGGGCCGTTGCAGGATGTAATGCATGGCCTGTGCCAGAACCGCGCGCCAATCGGCCGGCGCGGCGGCGTCAGCCGTTCAGGCGCAGCAGCGTGTTGGCGCTGCGCGCGTTCTCGTCGCCGTGCTTGATGACCTTGACCTGCATCTCGAACTGGCGCTGCAGCTGGATCATCTGCACCAGCGCGCCGGCCGCGTCGACGTTGCTGGACTCGAGCATGCCGCTGTCCAGCGCCTTGCCCTGGACCTGCGCGAACGGCTGTTGCGGGTCGGTGTTGCGCATCAGCCCGTCGAGGCCGCGCTGCAGCCGTGCGTCCGGTGCCTGCACCACGCGCAACCGCCCGACCATGGCCATGGTCTGCGGTCCTTCGCCCAGCGGGATGACCGACAGCGTGCCGTCGTGGCCGATCTCGATGGCCTGGTGCGGGGGCACCGCCACCGGGTTGCCGTTCTCGTCGAGCACGGCATTGCCGTCGGCGGTGACCAGCTGGCCGTTGGGGGTGAGCGTCAACGCACCGGCGCGGGTGTAGGCCTCGCTGCCGTCGCGCGACTGCACCGCCAGCCAGCTGCCCGGCTGCAACGACAGGTCCAGCGCGTTGCCGGTGATCTGCTGCGCGCCGATGCGGCGGTTGAAACCGGCATCGACATGCAGGGCGTCGATGCGCGAGGCATAGCCCTGGCCCTGGATCGGGAACGCCTCGGTGTTGGCCAGCGCTTCCTTGAAACCGGGCGTGTCGGAGTTGGCCAGGTTGTGGGAAACGGTGGCCTGCGCCTGCAGCGAGGCACGGGCACCGGTCATGGCGACGTAGAGGGCTTTGTCCATCGGGGGCGGGGACCTGGAAGCGGGGAGCGGGAAGTGGCGCGGTGCCGGAGGCGGAAGGCGCGGGAGCCGGGGCGGCGCGCGCCCCCGCTCCCGCCGGATCCGGCTTAGCGGATGTTGATCACCGTCTGGGTGATCTGGTCCTGGGTCGAGAGCATCTGCGCATTGGCCTGGAAGTTGCGCTGCGCGGTGATCATGTTGACCAGCTGCTGGGTCAGGTCGACGGTGGAAGCCTCCAGCGAACCGGCCTGGATCTGGCCCAGGTCAGAGCTGTCCGGCGCGCCGGTACGCGGCGTGCCCGAGGCAAAGGTCTCCGACCACAGGTTGTTGCCTTCGCCCAGCAACCCCTGCGGGTTGTTGAAGTTGCTCAGCGCGACCTGGCCGAGCGCGACGTCCACGCCGTTGGAGTAGCGCGCATACACCACGCCCTTCTCCGAGATGTTGATCTCGTTGAGCTTGCCCGAGGCGTAGCCGTCCTGGCCGGTGTTGTGCTGGTTGAACTTCTCGCCGTACTGGGTGGAGCCGGACACATCCAGGCTCATCGCCAGCTGGCCGGCGCCGGTGCTCGGGGTGAACGCACCCAGGGGAATCTTGCCATCGGCGGGCGTGGTCAGCGCGCCGCTGTCGGAGAACTGCAGCAGGGTCGGGGTGCCGATGACCGCCGGGACCGGCGGGGTGGCGGTGGGGTCGCCGGGCACGCTGCCGTTGTTGACCGGCACGCCGTCGACGAAGTTGTAGACCGCCCACTCGTTGGGGTTGGCGGTCTTGACGAAGTACGAGGTCTGGATGTGGCTGACGCCCAGCGAGTCGAACACGGTGATGCCGCCACTGGAATGGCTGTAGCTGTTGCTGACGGCCGGATCGAACGGCGTGATCGTCGGTTCCTTGGCGTTGGCTGGCAGGGTGAAGGCCAGCTCGAGCTGGCTGGTCGGGCGCGGCGCGCTGTCGCCGGACAGCAGGCGCAGGTCGGTCAGGGCGCCATCGAAGCGGGTGCCGTCGGCACTGGGCGCGTAGACCTGCAGGCGTGCACCCTGCGGATTGACCACGTAGCCGTTCTTGTCGGCCTGGAAGTTGCCGGCACGCGAATACACCCGCGAACCATTCATGTTCAGGGTGAAGAAGCCTTCGCCGGCGATCGCCAGGTCCAGGCTGCGGCCGGTCTGGTCGATGTTGCCCTGCGAGAACTGCTGGGCCACGTTGGTCAGGCGTGCGCCCGAACCTATGGCGTTGTTCTGCAGGCCATAGCCGGTCGCGGTCAGGACGTTGGCGAACTCGGCGCGCGATTCCTTGAAGCCGACGGTGTTGACGTTGGCGATGTTGTTGGCGGTGACGCTCAGGTCGGCATTGGCGGTGCTGATGCCGGACAGGGAGGCGTTGAAGCCCATGGCGATACTCCTGGGAATCCGTGGAAGAGGGGGCTCAGCTGACGCGGAGCACGTAGTCGAGCGGGGCCGCGCCGAGCCCCTTGAGGTTCAGGTAGAGGCCGTCGGATCCGACCGTCACGCTCTCCACCTCGGCCTCGACGTAGGTGCTGAGCTTGGTCTGCTTGCCGCTGGCATCGGTGTAGGTGGCGGCGATGGTGTAGGCGCCGGCCGGCATGCGCTTGCCGTTGGCGTCGGTGCCGTCCCACTGGAAGGGCACTTCGCCCGAGGCGTCGGCCGCAACGCTGATCTGGTCGACCTTGTTGCCGTTGGCATCGGTGATGTCGACGACGATCGTGCCGGCGCCCGGCGCGGCCAGGGTGCCCCCGGTCGAGCCGTCGTCGCCAAGCATGAACTTGGTCGAGGGCACCAGCACGTCGTGGCCGACCATGGCCGCGCCGCGCAGGATCTGGTCGCCGGCCATCGATTCCTGGAAGCCGGTGACGCTCTTGTTCAGGTCGTTGATGCCCTGCACCGTGGACAGCTGCGCCATCTGCGCGACCATCTGGCTGTTGTCCATCGGCTTGAGCGGATCCTGGTGCTGCAGCTGGGTGGTCATCAGCCGCAGGAAGTCGGCCTGGTCCAGCGCGTCCTTCTTCTTGGTGCTCTTCGCGGCCGGGGCGTTGAGCCCGAGCGCGCCGAACAGGTCGCTATTGGTGTTGATGCTGCTCATGACGGAATCCTGTGGCGGCCGGCTCAGCGGCCCATGGTCAGGGTGGCCAGGGTCAGTTCCTTGGCGGTGTTGAGCATCTCCACGCCGGCCTGGTAATTGCGCGAGGTGGAGATGAGGTTGACCATCTGCGCCACCGGGTCGATGTCCGGCGAATACACGTAGCCGTCGCCGTCGGCCAGCGGATGGTGGGGTTCGTAACGCTTGAGCGGCGGGGCCTCGCTCTGCGTGACCTGCTTGACCTCCACCCGGGTCAGGCGCGGGTCCTCGCGGCTGGTGACCGCCTGGAAGACCGGTTCCAGCGGCTTGTAGGCCGCGTCGGCCGAACCGGCCACGGTATCGGCGTTGGACAGGTTGGAGGCGATGGTGCTCATGCGCACCGACTGCGCCTGCAGCGCCGAGCCGGCGATGTCGAAGATGGGCAGGTTGCTCATGGCGCTCCCCTTACTGGCCGGTGATGGCGGTGGTCAGGGTGCGCACCTTCGACTCGACGAAGCTCAGCGAGGCGCGGTACTCCAGCGCGGCGCGGCCGTAGGCGGCGCGCTCGGCATCCGGATCCACGGTGTTGCCGTCCAGGCTCGGCTGCACGCCGGGGCGCAGCACCTGGAAGGGATTGAGGCCGTCACCGCCGATGCGGTAGTGCTGTTCGGCGGTGGCGGTCAGCAGGCCGTTGCCATCGGCGCCGCTGGCGCTGCGCAGGGCGGCATCGAAATCCAGGTCGCGGGCCTTGTAGCCCGGGGTGTCGGCGTTGGCCAGGTTGCCGGCGATCAGCTTCATGCGCTGCTCGCGCAACGGCATGGCCTGGGCATGGATGCCCAGGTAGTTGGAAATCAGGTTGGGCATGGCGCGCCTCCCGGGGGAACGATGCCCGGAAGGCTGCAAGCGGCGTGCCAGAAGACGGGCGCCGGGGGCGGGCAGGCACGGCCATGCCCGGTGGCGGGTTCAACCGCGCGGCTGTCGCGGCGCCTGCGCGGGACGGCCCGGGCCGCACCGCGGCAGGCGGCCCGGAAGCGGCATCACGCCGCCGCGGCCACCTGGCGCAGGCGCTGCAGGACGAAATCGGCCAGTTCGTGGGCGCTGTACTTGGGCACGAAGGCGTTGGCGCCGACGCGCTCGACCATGGCGTTGTTGAACACGCCCGACAGCGATGTATGCAGCAGCACGAACAGCCCGGCCAGCCCCGGATGGCGGCGGATTTCCGTCGTCAGGGTGTAGCCGTCCATGGCCGGCATCTCGATGTCGGAGATGACCATGGCATAGCGTTCGGCGGGGTTTTCGCCCGCGGCATGGATCTGCAGCAGGTGGTCCAGGGCCTGCTTGCCGTCGGACAGCAGTGTGGCGGTGACCCCCAACTGGTCGAGCACGCTGCGGATCTGCTGGCGGGCCACGCGCGAGTCGTCCACCACCAGCACCTGCATCGGCGGCGCGCCGGCGGGCAGGACCATCGACGGATCGAGCACCGCATCCTTGCTGATCTGCGCAATGTCGGCCAGCACGCTCTCCACGTCGATCACCTGGATCAGCTCGCCCTGGAAGCGGGTGACCGCGGTCAGGTAGCTGGCCTCGGCGCCCAGTTCCGGCGGTGGCTGGATGTCCTCCACCGCGATGTTGACGATCCGTTCCACGCCGCTGACCAGGAAGCCCTGCACCGAGCGGTTGAATTCGGTGACGACCAGGTAGCCGGGCGAGGTGTCCGCATCGGGCTCGCGCTCGGGGTGGCCGATCGCCAGCCCCAGGTCCAGCACCGGCACCGAGCGGCCGCGCACGTCGGCCACCCCGGAGAACTGCGATGGCAGGCCGGGCACCTGGAACAGGGGCGGGCGCCGCAGCACTTCCTGCACCTTGAAGACGTTGACGCCAAAAAGCTGACGGCCGCCGAGACGGAACAGCAGCAGGGCCAGTCGGTTGTGGCCGGCCAGCCGGGTGCGCTGGTCGATGCGGTTGAGCAGGTCATGTGACATGCAGCCGGTATCGGCAGGGCGGGGCCGGGACTTGAGGGTGGCTGCGGGCGATCCCGCATGCCGTTGCCCCGTGCGACGCGGCAGTGATCGCGGGCGGCGGGGGCGTGGCATTCCGGCACGCCGCTTGCAGGGCTGTGACCATTGTTTTCGTGGTGGAGTTTCCCCATGCGCCTGTCGGCCCTGCTTTGCCTGCTGCTGGCCCTCCCGGTCCAGGCCGCCGATTTCCAGTCGGTGGCCTCGATCCGCGCGGCTGCGCTGTCCACCCTGGACCCGGCCACCGAGGCCGAGGCCAGCGTCGATGCCAGCCTGCGGCTGCCTGCCTGCCGGTCGCCCCTGCAGGCCCGGGCGACCGGCAACCGGACCGTGGAAGTGGCCTGTCCCCAGGCCGGCGGCTGGAAGCTGTTCGTACCGGTGACGGTGCGGCGCGAGCAGGACGTGCTGGTCCTGACCCGCGGTGTCGGTGCTGGAGAAGTGCTGGCCGCCGCCGATATCGGCAGTGTGCGTCGTGACACCGCGCGCATCGCCGGCGCGGTATTGTCCGATCCACAATCGGCCATCGGCCGGGTGGCGCGGCGCGCAATGGGTGCCGGGACGCTGCTGTCGGCCGGCGATCTGGTCTCCCCGCGTATCATCCGGCGTGGAGACAGCGTCGCCCTGGTGTCCCGGCGCGGCGGGGTCGAGGTGCGGGTGGCGGGCAAGGCGCTCGCCGATGCGGGTGAGGCCGACCGGGTGCCGGTCGAGAACCTGTCCTCGCGGCGGGTGGTGCAGGGCGTGGCCACGGCCAGCGGCGATGTTCTGGTTTCCCGGTAGATTCCACTAAAGATCAGTCCCCCCTTGCCGTTAACCCTTGTGTACCGAATCAGGACTTCCATCACATGAGCCAGAAAATCGACGGCGGGATCACGGCAAGCGCCCAGTTGCGCCCGCTCGCCACGCCCGCCAAGGCCGCCCCCGCCGGTGGCGGCGAGACCCGTCCGGTCGAGGCCGCCGACAGCGTGCGCCTGACCGGCGAAGCCACCAGCCTGCAGGCCATGCAGCGCGAACTGTCCGCCGCCCCGGCGATCGACACCGCGCGCGTGCAGGCCGTCCGCGAAGCACTGGAGAACGGCAGCTACCAGATCAACCCGGACGCCATCGCCAAGCGCATGCTGGATCTGGACGGACAACTGCAGGCATGAAGCTGGGCGTGGCCGATCCATTGCAGCAGTTGAGCGACGCGCTCGATGGCGAGCGCCAGGCGCTGGTCGAGCACGACGTGCAGGCGCTGGTGGCGGCCACGAGCCTGAAGCTGGAGGCGCTGCGCATCCTCGAGGCGCGGCCGCCGCTGGAACACGCCGACCGCCTGCGCGAGCTGGCCGAGCGCAACCGCGCCAACGGCGTGCTGCTGGCCCGGCGCCGCCGCGAGGTCAGCTGGGCACTGCGCCAGCTCGGCCGCAGCGAGGCCTCGTCGGCCTACGACGCCAAGGGCCAGGCGCACCTTCTGCACACCCGCAAGCCGCTCGCCGTCGCCTGACGGAAGCCCCCCCCGCCAGGCCTCTCGCGCCTGCGCCGCCGCGGTTATAGTGGGCGACCGTTCAGCCGACCCGCCGCCCCGTGGCCGATACCGCCCCCCCTCTGTTCGCGCCCTTTCCCTCTCCCGCCGTGCTGCGTGCGCTGAGCGACCGCATGCGCGACGGCATGCTGCTGTTCAACGACAGGGGCGAAGTCGCCCTGGCCAACGACGTCGTGCGCGAACTGTTCGGCGCGCAGCCAGGTGACGTGGCCGGGCTGGCACGGCGCCTGGTCGACCTGCTGCCGGCGGCGGCGCTGGGCCAGGCCCGCGAATCGGGCTGCTGGAGCGGCAGCCTGCCGCTGGGCGCGCGTGCGGTGATCGTCCACCTGTACCACCACGAACACCAGGGCGAACACGCCTGCCTGGCGCTGTTCCGCCACATCGACGACCAGGAAGACTACGAGAACGAGCTGCAGCGCCGCCATGCCGAACTGCGCCAGGCCTACCTGCGGCTCAACGGCGCCCAGGAGAAGCTGCTGCAATCGGAAAAAATGGCCTCGATCGGCCAGCTCGCGGCCGGCGTGGCCCACGAGATCAACAACCCGATCGGCTATGTCCATTCGAACCTGGGCAGCCTGCAGGAATACCTGCGCAGCCTGTTCACCGTCATCGAGGCCTACGAGCGCGCCCTGCGCGCGCCGGACCCGAAGGCGCTGATCCCGGAGATCGACGACATCCGCGACCGCCTGGACATCGACTTCATCAGCCGCGACCTGCCGCAGCTGATGGCCGAGTCGCGCGAGGGCATCGAGCGGGTGACGCGCATCGTGCGCGACCTCAAGGACTTCTCGTACTCCGGGCGCGACGAATCGTGGAAGCTGGCCGACCTGCACGCGGGGCTGGAATCGACCATCAACATCATCTGGAACGAGCTCAAGTACAAGGTCACCCTTGAGCGCCGCTACGGCGAGCTGCCGATGGTCGAGTGCCTGCCGTCGGAGTTGAACCAGGTGTACATGAACATGCTGCTCAACGCCGGCCATGCCATCGCCGACCGCGGGCATATCGTGGTCAGCACCGGCGTGGACGGCGAAGAGGTCTGGATCGAGTTCCAGGACAACGGCTCGGGCATTTCCCCGGAACTGCGCCAGCGCATCTTCGATCCGTTCTTCACCACCAAGCCGGTGGGCAGCGGCACCGGGCTGGGCCTGTCGATCTCCTACGGCATCGTCAACAAGCACCACGGCCGCATCGACCTGGACAGCACGGTGGGCGAGGGCTCGCGCTTCCGCATCGTGCTGCCGATCCGCCAGCCCAAGGGCTGAGCGCCAGCGCTGCCGGTGCCCGGCAGCGGCGCTGCTGGGCCGACCCGGGGTCGGCTCATTCCATGCCGTTGATCGAGCGGCCCTGGCTGCCGACGCGCTTCTCGTCGTGGGTGCGGAATGCCTGGCGGATGTGCTCGCGCAGCTCGTCGTCGTTCCAGGGCTTGGTCAGGAAGCGGTAGATCGCGCCGCGGTTGATCGCGTCGGTCACGGTGTTGAGGTCGGTGTAGCCGGACAGCACCAGCCGGATCGTGTCCGGGTAGAGCATCTTCACCCGGCCCAGGAACTCGGTGCCGCTCATGTCGCTCATGCGCTGGTCGGACAGGATCACCTGCACGTCGTTGATCGCCAGCAGGTCGAAGGCATCGCGCACGTTGCCGGCAGCGAGGATGCGGTACCCGTCGCGGCGGAACAGGCGCACCAGCGAGCGCAGCACGTTCTCCTCGTCGTCCAGCAGCAGCAGGGTGCGGTCCGGGCGGGTCTCGGCGAACGCCTCCGGGCGCAGGTAGCGCCGGCGCAGGGTCATGCCGGCGGCTTCGACCGACATCGGCTCGCCGAACAGATAGCCCTGGAACACATCGCAGTCGTTGCGGCGCAGGAAGCCCAGCTGCGCCTGCGACTCGACCCCGTTGGCGATCACCGTCATGCCCAGCTGGTGGCCCATGGCGATGATCGCGCGCGAGATGGCGGCCTCGCGGTTGGCTGCCGGCGCGCTCTTGATGAAGCTGCGGTCGATCTTGAGCTTGTCCACCGGGTAGCGCACCAGCGCGCTGAGACTGGAGTCGCCGGTGCCGAAATTGTCCAGGCTCAGGCTGATGCCCTCGTTGCGCAGGTTGGCCAGGGTCTCATACACGAAGTTGACGTTGTTGGTCAGCGCGCTCTCGTTGATTTCCAGGGTCAGCATGCGCGCCGGCACCCCGGTGGACTGCAGCAGCGCCATGGTCTCGGCGAAGAAGCTCGGCCGCAGCAGCTGCAGGGTGGACACATTGACCGCGATGTTGAAATCGTCGAAGCCTTGGTCGCGCCAGATGCGCGCCTGGCGCAGGGTCATTTCCAGCACCCAGGCGCCGATCTGGACGATGATGCCCAGCCGTTCGGCGGTACGCATGAAGCGTTCCGGCACCAGCATGCCCAGCGTCGGCGACTGCCAGCGCAGCAGCGCCTCCATGCCCACGACGTGGCCGTCGCGGGCGCTGACCAGCGGCTGGTAGCGCAGGCGCAGTTCGCCGTTGTCGATGGCATCCACCAGCTGCCGGGAAATGATGCTCTCGCTGTGCGCGCTGAGTGGCTTGTGCAGCATGTGCACCTGCACCACGTTGCCGCCTTCGCGGCCGGCCTGGTGCAGCGCGTCCTCGGCCAGGTCGAGCAGCCGGCTCGGGTCGGTGGCATGTTCCGGGCTCAGCGACACGCCGATCTTGGCGGTCAGGAACAGGGTGTAGGGCAGCACCGAAAGCGGCAGCTCCATCTGCTGGCGCAGCTGTTCGGCCATTTCCTCCGGCAACGGCACCCCATCCGCCCGCGGGATCGCCAGCACGAACTCGTCGCTGCCATGCCGCCACAGCCGGCCGCGGCCGCGCAGGTGCTCACCCAGCCGCTGCGCGATCAGGACCAGCGCCTGGTCGCCGACGTCGGCGCTCATGTTCTCGTTGACCGAGGCGAAGTGATCGATGTCCAGGTGCAGCAGCATCAGCGGCGTGCCGCCGGCGGCGGCGTCGGCGACCATGGCCGCCAGCTCCGGGTTGCCGGCGCCCAGGCGCGGCGGGGCGGGCGTTCCGGCGGCGGGCGGCGGGGCGGGGTTCCACATCCTCAGGCTCCCTGGCAGGCGGCCGCCTGCGGCATGCGGTAGGGCAGGTGCAGCTCGACCTGGGTACCTTCGCCCGGCGCGGTGTGGATGCGCAGCCAGCCGCCGACGCTCTGCGCGCGCTCGCGCATCACCACCAGCCCCAGCCCGCGCGGGCCGTCCGGATCGAAGCCTTCGCCGTCGTCGGTCACGCGCAACCGCAGCCGGCCGCCGCCATCGTCCTCCAGGCACAGCCGGACCTGGCTGGCCAGCGCATGCCGCAGGGCATTGGTCAGGCTTTCCTGGGCAATGCGGAAACAGGCCTGCTCGACCTCGTTGTCGGGGCGTTGCGGCAGGTCCTCCACATCCATGAGCAGCTCCACCGGCGAGGAACGGAACAGTTGCCCGGCCTGCCAGCGCAGCGCCGCCTCCAGCCCCAGCGCATCGAGTTGCGGCGGGCGCAGCAGCATCGACAGGTTGCGCAGCCGCACCACGGTACTGTCGACCAGTTCCACGATCTGCTCCAGATCCTCGCGGCGGCGCTGGGCATCGTCCTCGTCCATCGCCGCATGCGCGGCCAGCTTGATCGCGGTGACGGCCTGGCCGATATCGTCGTGCAGGTCACGGGAAATCGCCCGGCGCTCATCCTCCTGCACCGAGAACAGACGCCCGGCCATGGCCTGCAGTTCCCGGTTTCCCGTCTCCAGCGCCTTGCGACTGTTCTCGAGCTCGCTGACGTCGCGCGCCGCCAGCACCCGTACCCGGGCCAGCCGCGGCAGGAGCAGGAGCAGGGCCAGTGCCATGTAGGCGGCAACCAGGATGACGGAGGTCACACTCCAGGCCAGCGGATGGGCCGGAATCGCCCGCCAGGTCCAGGGCAGCAGGCCGCACAGCAGGATCAATGCGCCGCCTGCCGCCACAACACCATATGTAGTGCGTTGCAGGCCGGCCATTGCCGACTCCGTGGGGGCCGGATGGTGTGAAGGGAGTGAGCCGTTTTGCATGTGCCGTGGCAGGGTGCCGAGTTCGATCCAGCGACATCTTAACGGGCCATCGCAAACCGCGATGACGCAGTACTCAATTTCCATGAACGGCTGCCGCTATCCCTAGAGTTCCCGGACCTCGGGTGTTTGACTGGAGCGGTAGCGCGTGGATCAGGGCGTGATTGCGAGCATGATGAGCCACCCGCTGGAGGGGGCGATCGTGCTGCTCGATCCGGAGGGCCATCCGCTGGCCGCCAATGCCACGGCCCGCACCCTGGATCTGCCGCGTGGCCTGCAGTTGCATCGGCTGGCCCTGCTGGGCCTGCGCGACCGGGTCGCCGACCAGGGACTGCTGCCGTGTTCGGTGCCCGTCGGGGAGCAGCGCGTGGACGGCTTCCTGAGTGCTGCGCGCGCGCAGGACGGCACGGTCTGCGCGTACATCTTCAGTGCCGCCCCGGCCGCCTCGCTGGTGGACGGGCGCTGGCCGCAGCTGCTGCATGACGCCGGCCACGGCGTCTGGGAGTGGGACGTGCCGGTGCACCTGCTGGCGTACCTGGAGCGCAGCGCCGGAGCCGCCCCCGTCACCGGCACCGTGCACGAATGGCTGCAACGCACCCACCCGGACGACCGCGCCATGCAGCAGGCCGCTTTGCGGTCGCACCTGCGCGACCCTGCCGTCGCCTACGCCTGCCGGCTGCGCGTGCGCCGCGCCGATGGCGGCTGGCAACAGGTGCACGATCATGGCCAGGTGGTGGCGCGGACGGCCGACGGCCAGGCACTGCGCATGGCCGGTATCCGCATCGGCATCACTTCGGCGGATGCGCCGGGGGCCGATGCGCAGGAACAGCAGGCGCAACTGCGCCACCTGCAGCGCATCGCGGGCCTCGGGACCTGGTCGTGGGAGCGTGACAGCGGCTTTTCCTGGTCGGACGAGATGCTCGCCGCCATCGGCCGTCCCCCGGGCAGCATGCCGCCGGGCCGGCGCTGGCTGGACATGCTCGACGCCGATGCCCGCGCCCAGGTGCTGGCGGCGTGGCGACGGCTGCACCGCGAAGGCCAGCCGTACGCATTCGAACTGGTGCTGGCGGCGGCACCGATGGAAGTCCCGGGCATCCACCTGCGGGTGTGGATGCATCCCCGGCACGACGCCAGCGGGCGCGTGCGGCGCGTGGCCGGGCAGCTGCAGAACGTGACCGAGCAGCGCCAGACCGACGCCCTGATCCGCTGGCGCACCGAACTGCTCAACCGCGTTTCGGCGCTGGGCCGCATCGGCGGCTGCGAGATCGAGGTGACCACCCGCGGCATGCTCTGGACCGATGAGTGCTACCGCATCCACGGCCTGCGCAAGGAGCCGGTGACGCTGGAGCAGACGCTGGCGCTGTACACGCCCGATTCGCGCGACAGCTTCGAAGCCGCGCTTACCCGCATCGCCGAAGGTGGCCTGCCCGAACAGCTGGACCTGTGCTTTTACCGGCATTCCGGGCAGCGGGTGTGGGTGCAGGTGCAGATCGAGCTGGACCGGCGCGAAGGCCTGCCGGAGCGCTTCGTGGTGCTGTTCCGCGACATCACCCGCGAACGCGAGGCCAACGAGCGCATCGAGCTGTTGGCCCATTACGACCTCCTGACCGGGCTGCCCAACCGCATCCTGCTGCGCGAGCAGACCGAGGAGGCCATCGCCGAGTCGCGCCGCAACGGCAAGATCCTGGCGATGCTGTTCGTCGATCTGGACGGCTTCAAGTCGATCAACGACACCTTCGGCCACGCCACCGGCGACATGCTGCTCAAGGCGGCCGCGGCGCGGCTGCACCAGAACCTGCGCAACGCCGACCTGTTCGGCCGCTTCAATGGCGACGAGTTCGTCGTGGTGCTGCGCCACCTCGCCGACCCGGCCGATGCCGGCCATGTCGCGCGCAAGCTGATCGCCTCGCTGGCCTCGCCGCTGCACCGTGGCGACACCACGCTGAAGGTGGGGGCCAGCGTGGGCATCGCGCTCGCCGACGACAGCCATCGCGATTTCGACACCCTGCTGCGCGCGGCCGACGCCGCCATGCACGCGGCCAAGGAAGCCGGTCGCAACACGTATCAGTACTACAGCCAGGACGTGCTGGCCGGGATCCAGCGACGCCTGCAGATCGAGCACGCGCTGCACGGCGCGCTCGAGCGCGAGGAATTCCAGCTGGTCTACCAGCCCCTGGTCAATGTCGATGGCACACGGCCGCCGGCGATCGAGGCACTGCTGCGCTGGGTCTGCCCGGAACTGGGGCCGTGCAGCCCGGCCGAGTTCATCCCGGTGGCGGAGAAGTGCGGCGAGATCACCCGCATCGGCGAATGGGTGCTCAACGAAGCCTGCCGACAGGCGGCCGCCTGGCATGCCGCGGGGCTGATGTTCGAACGCATCGCGGTGAACGTATCGGCCATGCAGCTGCGCGAGCGCGGCTTCGCCGAGCAGGTGATCGCCATCTGCGAACGCCACCGCTGGCCACCGCACCGGCTGGAACTCGAGCTCACAGAATCGGCCCTGATCCGCGACAGCGACGCGCTGCGGCAGTGTTTCGACACCTTCGAGCGCAACGGCGTGCTGCTGGCCGTGGACGACTTCGGCACCGGTTTCTCCAACCTGCATTACCTCAACCGTTTCCCGGTGCAGCGCCTGAAGATCGACCGCAGCTTCGTCCAGCGCATGCTGCACGATGCCGGCACCGCCGAGGTCACCCAGGCCATCGTCCACCTCGGCCATGCGCTGGGCATGCAGGTGGTGGCCGAGGGCGTGGAAACGCGTCAGGAAGAGGCGATGCTGCTGCGCCAGGGATGCGACGAGATCCAGGGCTACCTGTACTCGCGCCCGCTGCCTTCGCGGGACATGGCCCAGTGGCTGCGTCGCTGCGACGAGGGTGACGGCCCGGGCCCACAGGCACCCACGCAGGCTGACCTTCCGGCCACCGTCGGCTGAGCATCGGCTCGGCCCGCACGCCGCTTCCTGCTGCGTCCAGTCCCCAGGTGGAGCGGGGCTGCCACGCCCGCGCCACGGTGCCCGCGCGTTGCTCCCGCCACCCTGATCGCAGGCGTCGCCGAAGCGCAGCCCACAACCTCGCCCCTTGAATCGCCCGCACACCGTCGCGGGGTGCGACAGAGCCTGGCAGCCGCGAGCAACCGGCCGACGGCAGGCACGCGTGCACGGTCTGTCGCCCGGGGCGGCACGGGGCCTGCAGGTCGAGGGAGCGGAACCGGCGTGTCCGCATCGCACCGGCCGGCACCCGTGGCTGCAGGCGGGCGGGGATGGGCGGTCGGCCTGGGCGGCGAAGCGGTCGGGGATGCCGGCAGCGGCAGCATGCGCCGGCTGGTGCGCCCGGCATGCGGCAGGTCGCGGGGCGCGCGGCGCGGATGCTTCCGCGGCGGATGGCGTGGCTCGCCGGGACCCGGCAGTCGTCAAAGTGGCGCGGTTACTCGATCACAGTGCGCGCCGCACGTCGGCAGAAGGCCAGGTCCCAGGCCACCAGGGTCGCCGACGGATCATCCTGCTCCGGCAAATCCGCCATCGGCAGCTGCCCGCTGCGTCCCAGTTCCTGCTGTACCAGGGCCTCCAGTGCCGCCAGGCGGGCACGCGCGGCGGCGGCACCGGCACCGGGCACGGCTTCCGCCGTCTGTGGGCTCACCGCTGCCTCGACCTCCGCCCAGCCGGCCGGCAACGACAAAACCCCGGCCGGGGCCGGGGTCGTTGTCGCATCGTGGCGGGAATCAGAACAGCTCAACCGTTCCCGCGCCCATGCTCTGCTGTGCCACCGGCTTGTGCGGCGGGCGTTCCCATTCGCTGCGCATCTCGCGCAGGCGGCTGCCGGTACGCTGCAGCGCGAGCACCAGCTCGCCGTCGAGCACGCCACCACTGCGATGCAGCAGTTCCTGCAGCGCCACGGCTTCGCGGTTGATCGCGGTCAGGCGGTCCAGGTGGGTGTGCACGCCGCCCAGCGCCTGGGTGGCGATGTCCTCGAACTGCAGGGCACGCACGGCGTCGGCGACGCTGCTGTCGATGGCACGGCCGCATTCGGAGATCTCGCGCATGCCATCGCCCAGCGAGTTGTTGATCGCCGCCACGTTCTCCAGCATGGCCGCCGCCTCGTGGCGCGCCTCGCGGGAGCGGTCCATGTCGCGCGAGGCCATGTGCGAGACGGTCTCGCGGACCTTGGCGATCGCGTCCTTGGAGCTGTGCGCGAGCTTGCGGATCTGCTCGTTGAAGGTGGTCGAGCGCTCGGACAGGTTGCGCACCTCGTCGGCGACCACCGCGAACCCGCGCCCGGCTTCGCCGGCACGCGCGGCCTCGATGGCGGCGTTCAGCGCCAGCAGGTTGGTCTGGTCGGCGATCGACTTCACGTCTTCCAGCAGGGCGAAGATGCCGTCCAGGTGCTGGGCCATCTGGTCGATGTGCTGCACGGTGTTGCTGCTCTGGCCGCTGACCTGCTCCAGCGCCTCGACCAGCTGCTCCATCTGGTGGCTGGCGTGCTGGGCGAAACGCGCCACGTCCACGCCGCCACCGCCATCCTCGCCGGCGCGGTCGACGATGCGGGCCAGCGCCTGGCTCTGCTGGCGCGACTTGCGGTTCATCGCATCGAAGCTGCTGCCCAGCCCGGCGACCGCCTGGCGGATCAGTTCGCGGGCGCGCTCGATCTCGCCGCGCGAACCATCGATCTCGTTGCTGACGAAGCTGCGCAGCTCGTTGAGCAGCTGGTCCTGCTCCTTGAGCACGCGGGCGTGCTCGGGCGAACGCTGCGACTGGCTGTAGGCGCTCCAGTAAGCGAACACCAGCCAGCTCAGCGCCATCGTGGTCAGGACCGCCCACACAACGGCCGCGGGCCATGCGAAGGCCAGCGCCAATGCCAGCAGGAAGGTAAGGGCCAGCGGGGCGGCCAGGCGGATTGCAATGCGTGAATACATGGACGTTCTCGGGAGAGTCACGATTGCAGTATCGGCCGTGCCGGTCGGGTCTTTAGCCGCCGCCGCGCAACCTTCGCGAGATCGCTTCGAGCATGGCCTTGCGCGAGAACAGGAAGTCCCAGTAGCTGCCGCCGAGCTGGCGCCACAGCACCGCCGAGCGCACCGCCGCCAGCAGCAGGGCACGGATCTCGGCGACCACGCCCGCCTGTCCCAGGTAGTGCGGATTGCCCTGCACCATGATCCGCGGCTTGAGCTGGCTGATGGTGTCCGCGTACAGGCCGCCCATGGCGCCCAGTATTTCGGGGTGGGCCGGGTCGCCCAGCTCGCGGGCCTGCGCGGCGGCACGCTCGATGCCGGCCTGGACCTTGTCCACGGTGGCGCGTTCGCGCACGAAGCGGCGTTCGAGCTGCATCACCGACAGCGCCAGGCGCGGCAGCAGCGCGTCCTTGCCCTGGTTGCCGAAATAGTCGCGCAGCAGGCGCAGCCCCGGTTCGAGCTGGTGGCTGTCGCCGTATACCGCGGCAGGGGACGGGGCGTCGATGCGCATCACGCTGTCCATCGCGGTGCGGACCACCGCGCTGTCGGAATGGCCGGTTTCGGCGATGCGCCGCACCTGCTGCAGGGCCTGGGCGATGCCGGCCAGTGCCAGGACACGGTCGTCGAAGGAAGAACTCATGCTTGCCTCTCAAGGGAAACGGGCCAGGGCGCACGCTGTTCGAGCGCAGCGTCGGTGGCGGCGATGACCGCGCCGCCCAGGCATTCGGGGCCGTCATACAGCACCAGCGACTGGCCGGGCGTGACCGCCCGCTGCGGCCGCTCGAACTGTACCTGCACGGTGCCGTCGTCACCCACGCTCACGCGGCAGGGTTCGTCCGGCTGCCGGTAGCGGGTCTGCGCGGTACAGGTGAAGGTGGCGGCGGGCGCGCTGCCGGCGATCCAGTGCATGGCTTCGCTACGCAGCCGGCTGGACTGCAGCCAGGGGCTGTCGTGGCCCTGGTCGACATACAGGATGTTGGCCGCCACGTCCTTGCCGACCACATACCAGGGGGCCGCCGGCCGCCCGCGCACCCCGCCGATGTTCAGGCCCTCGCGCTGGCCCAGGGTGAAATAGAAAACGCCCGGGTGGCGGCCGATGGGCTGTCCGTGCGGATCGCGGATCTCGCCTTCGCGCGCGGGCAGGTACTGGCCCAGGAACTGGCGGAAATCGCGCTCGCCGATGAAACAGATGCCGGTCGAGTCCTTCTTGGCGTGGGTCGGCAGCCCGCTTTCCCGGGCGATCCGGCGCAGCTGGCTCTTTTCCAGGTGGCCGATCGGGAACATGGTGGCGGCCAGCTGCGCCTGGCCCAGCTGGTGCAGGAAGTAGCTCTGGTCCTTGCCGCGGTCGGCACCGCGCAGCAGCCGCCAGCGCCCGCCCGACTGTTCCACCCGGGCATAGTGACCGGTGGCGATGCGTCCGGCGCCCAGTTCGCGGGCGGCGTCCAGGAAGTGCTTGAATTTGACCTCGCGGTTGCACAGCACGTCCGGGTTCGGCGTGCGCCCGGCCGCGTACTCGGCCAGGAAATGCTCGAACACGCCCTGCCAGTACTCGGCCGAGAAATCGCGGAAATGGAACGGGATGCCCAGCCGCCCGCACACGGCCACCGCGTCGCGGCGGTCGTCCTCGGCGCGGCAATGCCCGCTGCCATCGTCGGCCCAGTTCTGCATGAACAGACCGGCGACATCCAGCCCCTGCTGCACCAGCAGCAGGGCGGCGACGGAGGAATCGACCCCGCCGGAGACCCCGACCACCACGTCAGGGCGGCTCATCGCAGCTGCCTCACGATGGAAAGCGGATGGCGCTGCCCGGCCAGCCAGTCCGATACGGTTTGCCACACCAGCGGGCTGCGCAGCCTCGCCATGTCCGCCTGCAGCGCCGCCGGGGTCAGCCACAGCGCCTGCACGATGCCGCTGTCCAGCGGCTGCTCCGGATGATGCCGCAGCGGTTCGGCGGCAAAGGCGAAGCGCAGGAACGGCGTGCCGTCGGGCGCGTTCCACTGGTAGGTGCCGATGAACGCGGTGGGCCGCACCTCCCAGCCGGTTTCCTCGCGGGTTTCACGCACGGCCGCCTCGACCAGGCTCTCGCCGGCATCGAGGTGGCCGGCCGGCTGGTTCAACACCCGCCGCCCGTCCTTTTCCTCCTCCACCAGCAGCAGCTGCCCGGCGCGGCACACCACGGTGGCCACGGTGACGTGTGGCGCCCAGCGCTGGGAGCTCAACGCATTCACCCTCAGTACTCGTCCTTCGCCGTCAGTTCCAGTTCCATCGCATCGGCGCTCTTGATCGCCGCGTCGATGGCGTCGCTGAGCACGTCGGCCTTGGCATCGGCGTCGATCTTGACCACGAACATGGCCAGGTCGCCCTGCTTTACCCAGCCACCGAGCTTGGAGTCGTTGGCGTCCTCCAGCAGGCGGTTGGCGACCAGTGCCGGAAACTGCGGGCCGGGGGCCTTGTAGCCCGGCGACCAGATCTCGCGCACGCGATGGGCGCCATAGGTCTCGACCGACGAGCGCACGAACACCAGCTGGGTGCGTTCGTCCTCCATGTCGAACACCAGGCGGTAATCGCCATCCTCGTCGACCTCATACTTGTATTCCAGCGAGTCGAGCAGCCGGCCGACGGCGGCATCGGGCTCGCCGGCGAGGGCGTTCCCGGCCATGCCGGCGCACATGCCCGCCACCATCATTGCTGCCACGTACTTCTTCATGCGTTCCCTGCGGGATTGGTTGATCAGGCGCAAATTGTGCGGTGGGCGGGGTGTTCACGTCCAATTCGGCGCAGCTGCACCGGGCCAGCCGCTATAATTCCGGGCATGCCCCGCAAGCTCCAACACGAGAACGACCATGGCCTGCTGGTGGAACCCGGCAAGCCCGAGGTCGCGCCGCCGCCGCTGTACCAGGTGATGCTGCTGAACGACGACTACACCCCGATGGATTTCGTGGTGGCCGTACTGCAGAACTTCTTCGCCATGGACCTGGACAAGGCCACCCAGGTGATGCTGCACGTCCATACCCGTGGCCGCGGCATCTGCGGGGTCTACAGCCGCGAAGTCGCCGAAACCAAGGTCGCGCAGGTCAACGAGTTCTCGCGCATGAACCAGCATCCGCTGCTGTGCACGATGGAGAGGGCCTGAGCGCCCCGCCGCGCCGGCGAGGCCGGCGCACACCGCACTCGCGCCACCGGCGGTCCGCACTGTTCCGGGCATGCTGCTGGTGACCGTATTGGTCATCGCCGGACCCGCATCCATTGTGGGCATGCCACCCCGGTGGATGCCGCTTTCCGGTGTGGGAAACGGCCGCCGCCGCCCCCGTCCGGCCTCTGCTAACGCCGTCTGAACACCGGCATCCGGTAGGGTGATGGAAAACGTGCAGTCAGGCCGCATATTGTCTCCAACCGCAGTCGGAGTCCCCCATGTTCAGCAAAGACCTCGAACAGACGATTGGCCAGTGCTACAAGCGCGCCCGCGAGGCACGTCATGAGTTCATGACGGTCGAACACCTGCTGCTCGCCCTGCTCGAAAATCCTTCCGCCCAGGCCGTGCTCAAGGCCTGTGGCGCCGACTTGGACCGCCTGCGCCGGGATCTGGAACAGGCCGTGGAGACCTCGGTCTCGCGCCTGGCCGACGATGATGGCCGCGATACCCAGCCCACGCTCGGTTTCCAGCGCGTGCTGCAGCGCGCCGTCTACCACGTGCAGTCCTCGGGCAAGAAGGAAGTCACCGGCGCCAACGTGCTGGTGGCGATCTTCGGCGAGAAGGATTCGCACGCGGTCTACTACCTCAACCAGCAGGACGTGACCCGGCTGGACATCGTCAACTACCTGTCCCACGGCATCGCCAAGTCCGGCGACGAGGGCGACGCTTCGCCGTCCATCGACGGCGAGGGCCGCGCCGAGGGCGGGGAGGGCGAGGCCAAGGGCGACGCACTGGCCGAATACGCCAGCAATCTCAACGAGCAGGCCCGTGCCGGCCGCATCGACCCGCTGGTCGGCCGCCGCGACGAGATCGAGCGCACCATCCAGGTACTGTGCCGGCGCCGCAAGAACAACCCGCTGTACGTGGGCGAGGCCGGTGTCGGCAAGACCGCCATCGCCGAGGGCCTGGCCAAGCGCATCGTCGACGGCGAGGTGCCGGAGGTGCTGGCCGACGCGGTCATCTACTCGCTCGACCTGGGCGCCCTGGTCGCCGGCACCAAGTACCGTGGCGATTTCGAGAAGCGCCTGAAGGGCGTGATCGGCGCGTTGAAGAAGGTTCCCAACGCGGTGCTGTTCATCGACGAGATCCATACCATCATCGGTGCCGGGTCGGCGTCCGGCGGCACCATGGATGCCAGCAACCTGATCAAGCCGGCGCTGGCTTCCGGCGAGCTGCGCTGCATCGGCTCGACCACGTTCCAGGAATACCGCGGCATCTTCGAGAAGGACCGGGCGCTGGCGCGCCGCTTCCAGAAGATCGACATCGTCGAGCCCACCGTGGGCGAGGCCTACGAGATCCTCAGGGGCCTGCGCCCGAAGTACGAGGCGCACCACAGCGTCACCTACGCCGACGACGCGCTGCAGGCGGCGGTGGACCTGTCGGTGAAGCACATCGGCGACCGCCTGCTGCCGGACAAGGCCATCGATGTCATCGACGAGGCCGGCGCGCGCCAGCGCCTGCTGCCGGAGGCCGAGCGCAAGGCGACCATCGACGTCGAGGAGGTCGAGGCCATCGTCGCCAAGATGGCGCGGATCCCCGCCAAGCAGGTCACCGCCACCGACAAGGACGTGCTGCGGCACCTGGAGCGCAACCTGAAGATGGTGATCTTCGGCCAGGACCCGGCGATCGAATCGCTGGCCTCGGCGATCAAGCTGTCGCGCTCGGGGCTGGGCAACCCGGAGAAGCCGATCGGCAACTTCCTGTTCGCCGGCCCCACCGGCGTGGGCAAGACCGAGGTCACCCGCCAGCTCGCGCTGCAGCTGGGCATCGAGCTGGTGCGCTTCGACATGAGCGAGTACATGGAGCCGCATTCGGTCAGCCGCCTGATCGGTGCGCCCCCGGGCTATGTCGGCTTCGACCAGGGCGGGCTGCTGACCGAGAAGATCGTCAAGACGCCGCACTGCGTGCTGCTGCTGGACGAGGTCGAGAAGGCGCACCCGGACATCTTCAACATCCTGCTGCAGGTCATGGACCGCGGCATCCTCACCGACACCAACGGCCGCGAAGCCAACTTCAAGAACGTGATCCTGGTGATGACCACCAACGCCGGCGCGGCGCAGGCCTCGCGGCGCTCGATCGGCTTCACCCGGCAGGACCATGCCACCGACGCGATGGAAGTGATCCGCAAGAGCTTCACCCCGGAGTTCCGCAACCGCCTCGATGCGGTGGTGCAGTTCCAGGCGCTGGGGCTGGACCACATCCTGCGGGTGGTGGACAAGTTCCTGATCGAACTGGAAATGCTGCTGCAGGACAAGCACGTCGCGCTGTCGGCGACCGCGGCCGCGCGCGATTGGCTGGCCCGCCACGGCTTCGATCCGCAGATGGGCGCGCGGCCGATGGCCCGCGTCATCCAGGACCAGATCAAGCGCCCGCTGGCCGACGAACTGCTGTTCGGCAAGCTGGTGGGCGGCGGCAAGGTCAGCATCGACGTGCGCGACGGCGAACTGGTGGTCGAGACCGAGGCCGAGCCGGAGCATCTGCTGCCGGCCACGGTCTGAGGCGGGCAGGGCCCTGCCTGGCGACGGCGGCTGCGGCCGCCGTCGTCGTTTCCGGCCTGGTTCACGCGGATCGCAGGCACGCAAAAAAGCCAGCCCAGGGCTGGCTTCGGGGATGCACGGCTACCGCGCTTACTTCATGCGGTAGGTGATGCGACCCTTGGTCAGGTCGTACGGCGTCATTTCAACCTTGACGCGGTCGCCGGTAAGGATGCGGATGTAGTTCTTGCGCATGCGGCCGGAAATGTGGGCGATGATCTCATGCCCGTTTTCCAGTCGAACGCGGAAAGTGGTGTTCGGCAGCGTCTCGCTGACGGTGCCCTCGAACTCGATGGAGTCGTCTTTCGACATGTAATCCTGTGCGGTTCTGCGGATGGCCTTTTCAGGCCCGGAAGCCGCGCATTTTACCCCGCGCCGCGCCATCATGCAAAGTTTGCGTTAAACCGCGTTCCCGCCCGCCAGAACCGCGGCCGGCCAGCGGCCGAAACGGCGGGTCCAGCTCCCGGCCGGTGGGCTTTCCGCCTCCCGGACCAGCGCCCGTACCCGGGCCAGGAACAGATCGCGCGGCAGGTGCACGGCCCCCATGCGCAGCAGGTGCGGGTTTTCCACCTGGGCGTCGATCAACGGCCAGCCCCAGCCATGCAGGACATGCGCCAGCGCCGCCAGGGCGACCTTGGAGCCGCCGCTGCGGCCACTGAACATGCTTTCGCCGAAGAACATGCGGCCGATGGCCACGCCATAGATGCCGCCGACCAGTTGCGGGCCGTCGAACACCTCCACCGAATGCGCATGCCCGAGCCGGTGCAGTTCCACATAGGCGCGATGCATGCCGGCGGTGATCCAGGTGCCGTCCTGGCCCGGCCGTGGCGCACTGGCGCACGCCTGCATCACCTCGGCGAACGCGGTGTCCGCGGTGACCGTCCAGGCGCTGGCGCGCAGCCCCCGGCGGAAGCGCGATGACAGGTGTACGCCATCGGTATGGAACACCATGCGCGGGTCCGGCGACCACCACAGGATCGGCTGGCCTTCGGAAAACCACGGAAAGATGCCGCCGGCATAGGCGTTGAGCAGGCGTACCGGCGTCAGATCGCCCCCGACCGCCAGCAGGCCATTGGGCTCGGCCAGCGCGAGCTCCGCCGGCGGGAACGCCGCGTCGGGTGGCGCGGCAAGCAGAAATGGATGCGCTGCGCGACTCATGCGCCGTCGCCGTCACCGAATGGGGCGTGCTGCCGCTGCACCAACGGGCAGCGCCTGGACGCCAACGCTGTGCAGGAGAACCCTGCTGGCAGCAGGAAGCGGTTCACGGGTGATCGCCGCATGTTCGAGGCCAGCATGCCCGGCCCGGCGGGCGCGATGACGCCGTCGCGGGGAACGATGAAGGTCCCGGCGAGGCCTGCTGCCTCCGTGGCAGGTGGCGGGCACGAAGCAAGGGTAGTGCGCATCCTGGTGTTGGTTGACCTGAGCCTGTTCGCGCGATCCTGGACACGCAGTCGCGCCGATGCGGAACGGCATCATAAATGGCTTTCCGGCGTGCCGTGGAATGCCGATGCCATGATTGAACGGGTAGGCGCAGGCAGGCGGTCACGGACACGTCGTCCCGAGCCGGGAGCCGATTGGCCCGGCGCACGCCTGGGCATGGGCTACCCGGGCCATCGGGTGTCACGGGACCGGGCGTGCCTGGATCTGCCGGCTCAGGCGTGCTGATTCCGGCCTGCGTTTCATCGATGCCCACGCATCATCGAACAGCGCGAGTCCTTCGGGCGGAGTGGATACGCGCCGCGGTTTCCTGCGCGACGAAGGCCGGCCGTGTACCGTAATGGAGCAGGCTTCTCGCGGCATGGCCCCTGCCAGCCGGGCCGCATCCAGGGATCCGCCGGCCCCCGATCCAGCATCAGGTCCGGCGTCCGTGCTCAGTGCGAGGGCGATGCGCCCGATGCGGACAACCAGACCGTGGGCGAGGTGCCCGCATGCCGTGCCGCGAAGGCGCGTGCGAATGCCGATGCACTCGCATAGCCGACGTCCAGCGCCACGTTCTTCAGCGGTTGCCCACGCTTGAGCAGCGTCTTGGCGACACTGATGCGCCAGTCGGCGAGATAGTCGCCGGGCGGGGTCCCGACGACATGGTGGAAGTGCGCCGCGAAGCGCGCGCGCGACATGCCGCTGACCCGCGCCAGGCCGTCCAGGGCCCAGGCATCGCCCGGAGCGCCGTGCATGGCGTTCAGTGCTTTCGCCAGGCGCGGATCGGCGAGACCGGCGAGCACGCCCTGTGCGACCACGCCAGCAGTCATGCAATGGCGCAGCAACTGCAGGATCATCAGTTCACTGAGCCGGTCCAGTGCCGCCTGCCGTCCGCAGTGCCCGGCGAAAGCCTCCTCGAACAGCAGTTCGAGGGTGCCACGCAGCAGCGTGTTGTCGCGCAGTGGCAGTACCAGCCGCGCGGGCAGGCTGCGGGTCAGCGGGTTGCCGGCATCGGCCCCCAGCTCGATGGACGAGCACACCAGGTCCGCGCCGTGCGTGCCTTCGCCGCGGATCCAGTGCGGAGCCGGTCGCGGATAGAAGATCAGGCTTGGCTCGTCGATCGTGCTCTCGCCGGCCACGGCGTCGCCGATCCGCAGCGTGCCGCCGCGCAGCACGTGAAGGTGGCCGACGCCGTCATGGGCGTCGAAGTCGGCGGTGTCGCACAGGCTTCCGGTATGGAAGACCCGGGCGCGCAGGCGGAAGCAGTCGAGCAGTGCGCTGAGCCGGTCGTGCATGTCGAGACGATCTGTGTATTTTCGTGGACTAAATGATACCAGTAGTATCGACCGGGTAGGCACAGTGACGGCTCCCCATCACGGCTTCCAAGGAGCCCGCCATGACTGCCGCATCCCCCCGCATCGCCCCGCTCGACCCGGCCTCGGCCGATCCCGCTGTCGCCGCCACCCTCGCTTCGGTCAAGGCCAAGCTCGGTGTGGTGCCCAATCTGTTCCGCACGTTTGCCCGCTCGCCGGCGGCGCTCGACGGTTACCTCGCCCTGTCGGACGCCCTGGCGGGCGGTCGCCTGAGCGCCGGCCAACGCGAGATCGTCGCGCTCTCGGTCGGGCAGGCCAACCGCTGCGGCTATTGCCTGGCCGCGCATACGCTCATCGGCAAGGGCGCCGGCCTGTCCGAAGCGGACATCCATGCGGCGCGCACCGGTACCGGCGCCGATCCGCACGACACCGCGCTGGCAGCATTCGCACGGCGCCTGACCGAACAACGGGGCGTCGTCAGCGACGACGAACTGGCGGCGTTCCGGCGCGCCGGTTTCGATGACGCCGTCGCGCTGGAAGTGGTGGCGCTGGTCGCGCTCAATACGCTGACCAACTACACCAACCACCTCGCCGGGACGGCAGTGGACTTCCCGCCGGTGCCGCTGGAAATCGCGGGCTGAGCGACGTCCGCCACGACGATGCGGGACGCGCTTGCCGGCGCGTCCCGCGTCACGGCGTCTGGCGGCCATCCGGCTTGGCCGTGCGCAAGCCGATGGCCAAGTCCGTCGCCGCGCACATCGGCACAGGTAATGTCATGGCCATTGCGCACGAGTACGTGCTTGGATGCGCGGCTCGAGGCATTGGCACCATGCGCTGCGGATGCCGGTCGCAGGTCGCCGGCAGTGCCGTAGCCGCCAACGCAACGGCATGCAGTGCCCGTGCGCCTGCGACGCGTACACCGACAGGTTGTCGCCAACGGCGGCCCGGTCAGCGCCCGTTACGCCTGCGCGAACGCCGCGTCAGGCGGCGCGGGACGCACAGTCGGATGCGCCGCCCGGCTCAAGTGCCGTCCTCGTCGCCTTCGCGGAACGGGGAATGCTGCCGCAGCGCCTGCATGTAGCGCGCGACATCACGCTCCTCGCGTGCGCACCACCCGCGCAGCGCCTGGCGGAACTGCGGCTCAGCGATCCAGTGCCGGCTGCGCACCGGTACCGGCAGGAACCCGCGCGCCAGCTTGTGTTCGCCCTGCGCACCCGGCTCGAAGCGCTGCAGCCCTTCGCGCAGGCAGTACTCGATGCCCTGGTAATAGCAGGTCTCGAAGTGCAGGCCGGGCAGGGCGGCGCCTCCCCAGTAGCGGCCGAACAGCGTGTCGCCGCCGCGCAGGCACAGCGCACCGGCGATCGGCCGTTGGTCCTGGAGGGCGAGGAACAGCACCAGCTGGCGTGGCATGGCGCTGGCCAGGTGCCGCAGGAACGGCAGGGTCAACGCCGGTGCGTTGCCATACCCGGCGAAGGTCTGCAGGTAGAAGCCGTGCATCGCCTCCAGGTCGCCGGCCGTCGCCTCGTCGCCATGGACCACGCGGAAATCGATGCCGCTGCGCGCCACCCGGGCGCGCTCCTGGCGGATGTTCTTGCGGCGCTTGTGGTCCATCGCACCGAGGAAATCATCGAAACTCCGCCAGCCCGGCCGGCGCTGCCACTGGAACTGCACGTCCACGCGCCGCAGCCACTCCGCGTCGAACAGCGCATCCTCGTGGCCGGAATGGAAATTGACATGGGCCGAGGACAGCCCGGTCTCCTGTACGTGGCCGGCGATGGCCTGCAGCAGCTGCCGGCGCCGCGTGTCGTCGCCGGCCAGCAGGCGCGGGCCGGTGACCGGCGAATAGGGAACCGCGCCCAGCCACTTCGGGAAATAATCCAGTCCGTGCCGCGCGTACGCATTGGCCCAGGCATGGTCGAACACGAACTCGCCATGCGAGTTCTCCTTCAGGTAGCCCGGCACCGCCGCCACCAGCGCATCGTCGTGCCACAGGGTGAGGTGCCGGGGTTGCCAGCCCCACTCCGGGCGCAGGCAGCCGTGCTGCTCCAGCCCGGCAAGGAAGGCATGGCTGACGAGGGGATTGCGCCGGTCGTGCAGGGCATCCCATTGCGCCGCTTCCACCTGTGCCAGGTACGGGAGTACGCGCAGTCGCGGGGGCAGGGTCATGGCCGCAGCTGCAGCACGTCGATGGTGGGCGGGTTGAACAGGCGCAGCGGCAGGCCGACTTCGCCCACGCCGCGGGTGGTGAACACACGCACCGGGCCGGCCGCCGCCGGCGCCACCTGTTCGCCGCGGTCGAACCCGTGGGCGCTCGGGATGACCTTGCGGTACAGCCACGGGATGCGGATCTGCCCGCCATGGGTGTGGCCGGCCAGGACGATGGCCGCATCGCCCGGCAGCAGGTCCATGGCACTGTCGGGATTGTGGGCGACGACGATCGCCGGCAGGTGCCCGGGTGCCTCGCGCAGGAAGCGCGGGTCGTCCTTGCCCGCCCAGCGGTCGCCCAGGCCGGCCCAGCGGATGCCGTCGGCATCGGTGAAGCGCATGCCTTCGATGATGCGCACGCCATTGGCGCGCAATGCAGTGCGCAGGGCGGCATCGATGTCCGGGCCCGGCGCCTGCTGGTCATGGTTGCCGAGCACGGCGTAGACCGGCACCCGCAGCGCCGACAGCGGCGAGAACGCCTCGGACAGCACCAGCCGCTGCGGTTCATAGGTCAGGTCGCCGGCGATGACCACCGCATCCACCGGCAACGTATCGAGCCGCGCCACCAGCCGCTGGAGGAAGCGGCGGTCCTTGTAGACCCCCAGGTGGATGTCGCTGACCAGGGCGATGCGGACCTGCATGCCGGTGCCGGGCAGCTCGGTATGGGCCACCCGGATCCACTGCGGCTCGATGAACCGCGCCCACGCGAACAGGCCGCAGCCGAGCAGCAGGACCCCGAGCACGGGGCGGTACCGGCGCTCGCGGCGCCAGCGCCACAGCAGCCAGGCGATGGCGGGGAGCACCAGCCAGCTGCCGTGGAACAGCAGTTGCTTGGCGAGCACCTTGTCCATGCCCGGCTGCCGGAACGGCCGGGCTCAGTTGCCCTGGGCGTCGAGGAAGCGCTCGGCGTCGAGTGCGGCCATGCAGCCGAAGCCGGCCGAAGTGATGGCCTGGCGGTAATGCTGGTCGGCGACGTCGCCGGCCGCGAACACGCCCTCCACCGAGGTCTGGGTGGCGTTGCCGCCCAGGCCCGAGCGGATTTCCAGGTAGCCGTTGTTCATGGCCAGCTGGCCCTTGAACAGGTCGGTGTTGGGCTGGTGGCCGATTGCGACGAAGAAGCCGTGCGCGGCGATGTCGCGGGTGCTGCCGTCCTGGGTGGACTTCACCCGTACGCCGGTCACGCCCATCTCGTTGCCCAGCACTTCGTCGACCTGGTGGTGCCACACGGTTTCGATCTTGCCGGCGGCGACCTTGGCGAACAGCTTGTCCTGCATGATCTTTTCCGCCTTGAGCGTGTCGCGGCGATGCACCAGGTAGACCTTGCGGGCGATGTTGGACAGGTACAGCGCCTCTTCCACGGCGGTGTTGCCGCCACCGACCACGACCACGTCCTGGTCCTTGTAGAAGAAGCCGTCGCAGGTGGCGCAGGCCGACACGCCGCGGCCCTTGAACGCGTCCTCGGACGGGATGCCCAGGTACTTGGCGGTGGCGCCGGTGGCGATGATCAGCGCATCGCAGGTGTACCGGGCACTGTCGCCGCTGAGCGTGAACGGCCGCTGCGACAGGTCGGCGGTATGAATGTGGTCGAACACCACCTCGGTGTCGAAGCGCTCGGCGTGGGCCTGCATGCGCGCCATCAGGTCCGGCCCCATCAGGCCGTGGGCGTCGCCCGGCCAGTTGTCCACTTCGGTGGTGGTCATCAGCTGCCCACCCTGCTGCAGGCCGGTGATCACCACCGGCTTGAGGTTGGCGCGCGCGGCATAGACCGCGGCGGTCCAGCCGGCGGGGCCGGAGCCCAGGATGACGAGCTTCTGGTGGCGGGTGGGCAGGGACGGGGCGCTGGAAGTGCTCATGTATACTCGCGGGAAGTCGGGATTGGCGGCGCGATCGCGGTACATGGCGACCGTCCGGTCTGGTAATAGAGTGGAGACCGGGCTCCGGTGAATCAAGGCGCAGGGATGGAACTGCGCGGCCCGCCCGGTCGCTCCCGTCGCCGCCCGCAGCCCGTTGCCGGTGCTCCGCACGCGCTCCGATGTCCTTGCGCCCCCCGTCCCGTCGCCCGCCGCAACAGGCGGATGAAACGGCGCCGCCTGTCGTTTAATATCAATCACTAACCATGCATTTCTAAGGTCTGGTCCAAGGTGGCGAAACAGGTCCCGGAACGTGACAAGGGCGCTGGCCCGAGCGGCAACGCGCGCAAGCAGTCGGCCGCCGCGGACAATCCACGCCGCAACAAGCTGTGGCGCGATCTGGCGCTGATCGCGATCGCGCCGGCACTGCTGTACCTGCTGGCCAGCCTGTTCACCTATTCGCCCACCGACCCGGGCTGGTCGCAGGCCGGCTCGGTGGTCGCCCCGATCCACAACATGGGCGGCCGGGTGGGGGCGTGGATCGCCGACGTACTGCGCCAGCTGTTCGGCTACGTCGCCTATCTCATCCCGCTGATGCTGGCGGCGGTCGCCTGGATCGCCATGTTCGGGCTCAACCGCGAGAACCGCGGCAACGACGACCTCGGCCCGGCGTTGCGCCTGGTCGGCATCGTCGGCTTCCTGATCGGCGCCACCGGTTTCCTGTACCTGCGCCTGCCGCCGGGCGATGTCGCCCGCGCCGGCGGCGGCCTTGGCGTGCTGGTGGGCAAATCGCTGCAGAGCGGCTTCGGCCCGGTCGGCAGCAACCTGTTCCTGCTGGTGCTGCTGCTGACCTCGATCACCCTGGCCACGGGGCTGTCGTGGTTCTGGGTGATGGAGAAGATCGGCAAGTGGGTGCTGGCGCTGGGCCCGCTGCTGGACCGCAAGAAGGAACAGGCCAGCGCCTGGCAGCAGACCCGTGCGCTGCGCGAGGAGCGCGAGGAAGTGCGCAAGGTCGATGCCGAGGTGCGCGCCAGACGCGAGCCGGTGAAGATCGAGCCGCGCCCGGTGCCGGTGATCGAGAAGAGCGAACGCGCCAAGCGCGAGACCCAGATCCCGATGTTCCAGGGCGTCAACGGCGACGGTTCCGACGTGCCGCCGCTGGCCCTGCTGGACGACCCCAAGCCGCAACCCAAGGGCTACGACGAGCAGACCCTGGAAACGCTGTCGCGGCAGATCGAGTTCAAGCTCAAGGATTTCCGCATCGATGCGCTGGTGGTCGGCGCCTATCCGGGCCCGGTCATCACCCGTTTCGAGATCGAGCCGGCGCCGGGCATCAAGGTCAGCCAGATCAGCTCGCTGGACAAGGACATCGCCCGCGGCCTGTCGGTGAAATCGGTGCGCGTGGTCGACGTGATCCCGGGCAAGTCGGTGATCGGCCTGGAGATCCCCAACGTCACCCGCGAGATGATCTTCCTGTCCGAGCTGCTGCGCTCGAAGGAGTACGACAAGTCGGCCAGCGTGCTGACCCTGGCGCTGGGCAAGGACATCGCCGGCCGCCCGACCGTGGCCGACCTGGCGCGCATGCCGCACCTGCTGGTGGCCGGCACCACCGGCTCGGGCAAGTCGGTGGCGGTCAACGCCATGGTGCTGAGCCTGCTGTACAAGGCCAGCCCGAAAGACCTGCGCATGCTCATGATCGACCCGAAGATGCTGGAGCTCAGCGTCTACCAGGGCATCCCGCACCTGCTCGCGCCGGTGGTCACCGACATGAAGGAGGCCGCCAACGGCCTGCGCTGGTGCGTGGCTGAAATGGAGCGCCGCTACAAGCTGATGAGCGCGGTGGGCGTGCGCAACCTGGCCGGCTTCAACAAGAAGATCAAGGACGCCATCGACGCCGGCCAGCCGCTGATGGACCCGCTGTTCAAGCCCAACCCGGAAATGGGCGAGGCGCCGCGCCAGCTCGAGCCGTTGCCGTTCATCGTCATCTTCATCGACGAATTCGCCGACATGATGATGATCGTCGGCAAGAAGGTCGAGGAACTGATCGCGCGCCTGGCGCAGAAGGCGCGCGCCGCCGGCATCCACCTGATCCTGGCCACCCAGCGTCCGTCGGTTGACGTGATCACCGGCCTGATCAAGGCCAACATCCCGACCCGCATCGCGTTCCAGGTCAGCTCCAAGATCGACTCGCGCACCATCCTCGACCAGTCCGGCGCCGAGGCGCTGCTGGGCAACGGCGACATGCTGTACCTGCCGCCGGGCACGGCGATGCCGGACCGCGTGCACGGCGCGTTCGTCTCCGACGAGGAAGTGCACCGGGTTGTCGAGCACCTCAAGGCCAGCGGCCCTGCCGATTACATCGAGGGCGTGCTGGACGAGGTCCAGACCATGGGCGACGGGGTGGTGGTCGGCGCCACCGGCCTGCCGGAATCCAGCGGCGGCGGTGACGAATCCGACCCGCTCTACGACGAGGCGCTGCGCATCGTCACCGAGACCCGGCGCGCCTCGATCTCCGGCGTGCAGCGGCGCCTGAAGATCGGCTACAACCGCGCCGCGCGCCTGATCGAGGCGATGGAAGCGGCCGGCGTGGTCAGCGCGCCGGAGCACAACGGCGACCGCAGCGTGCTGGCACCGCCGCCACCCAAGTGAATGCCGGGGCGGCATTCGATCGCGATTGCCGCCCATTCAGTTTATCCCGGGCAGACTCTGCCCATTCTCCGTCCATCGATGACAACCGCCATGAACGTCTTCCTGCGTCCCACGTTGATCGCCGTCGCCCTGGCTGCCGCCGGTTTCGCCGCCGACGCCCATGCCGGCGCACGCGACGACCTGAAGTCCTTCACCAACGGCCTGCGCGGCCTGGACGGGCAGTTCAGCCAGCAGGTGTTCGATGCCCGCGGCAAGCTCAAGGAGTCGTCCAGCGGCCGCGTCGCGCTGTCGGCGCCGCGGCTGTTCCGCTGGGAGTACACCCGCCCGCATCCACAGCTGATCGTCGCCGACGGCAGCAAGGTGTGGGTCTACGAACCCGACCTGGAGCAGGCCACCGTGCGCAGCCAGGGCGAGGAGGAGCAGAACAGCCCGTTGACCGCGCTGATCAACCCGGCGCAGCTCGAGCGCCAGTACGACGTCAGCGAGGAAGCGGCCCCGCGCGATGGCCTGCAGTGGCTGTCGCTGAGCCCCAAGCGCGAAACCGATGCCAGCTTCCAGTACGCCGCGCTCGGCTTCGGCCAGGGCGGACTGAGCCGCATGGAAGTGGTCGATGCGGTGGGGCAGCGTACCGTGATCGACTTCAGCGGCTGGAAGAAGAACCCGGGCTTCGCCGCCGGCACCTTCCGCTTCACCCCGGCCAGGAACGTGGACGTCATCGGCGAGCGCTGAGCGAAGAAGGCCAGCCACGGCTGCCGCCGTGCGATGACCGTCGCCGGCGCGGACGGCCACGCTAGAATGCCGGCGTGGCCAGATCCAGAAACACGTTCTCCGACCCTCCTGCCGACCTGTTGAGCGCGGACCGGGAGGGCATGCGCCCGCTCGCCGAACGCATGCGCCCGCGCACGCTCGACGAGATGGTCGGGCAGAAGCGCCTGCTGGCGCCCAATACCGCACTGCGCCGCGCGATCGAGTCCGGCCGCGTGCATTCCATGGTGCTGTGGGGGCCGCCGGGGTGCGGCAAGACCACCCTGGCGCTGCTGCTGGCACGCTATGCCGATGCCGAGTTCCGCGCGATCTCGGCCGTACTGTCCGGCCTGCCCGAAGTGCGTCAGGTGCTGGCAGAGGCGGCGCAGCGGTTTGCCGAAGGCCGGCGCACGGTGCTGTTCGTCGACGAGGTGCACCGCTTCAACAAGTCGCAGCAGGACGCCTTCCTGCCGCATATCGAACGCGGCACGATCATCTTCGTCGGTGCCACCACCGAGAACCCGTCCTTCGAGCTCAACTCCGCCTTGCTGTCGCGCTGCCGGGTGCACGTGCTCGAGGCGGTGTCGCCCGAGGACGTGGCCGAAGCCCTGCAGCGCGCCCTGGACGATGGCGAGCGTGGGCTCGGTGGCGAGGACATCCGCGTTTCCGGCGATTCGCTGCTGGAGATCGCGCGCGCCGCCGACGGCGACGTGCGCCGCGCCCTGACCCTGCTGGAGATCGCCGCGGAGCTGGCGGCGGGCGAGGGCGGGCAGATCACGCCCGAAACCCTGCTGCAGGTGCTGGCCGACCGCACCCGTCGCTTCGACAAGGGCGGCGAGCAGTTCTACGACCAGATCTCGGCGCTGCACAAATCGGTGCGCAGCTCCAACCCCGACGGCGCGATCTACTGGCTGGCACGCATGCTCGACGGCGGCTGCGACCCGTCCTACCTGCTGCGGCGCCTGACCATCATGGCGGTGGAGGACGTCGGGCTGGCCGACCCGCGCGCCCTGGAAATGGCGATCAACGTCTGGAACGCCTACGACCGCATCGGCGCGCCGGAGGGCGACATCGCGCTGTCCAACCTGGTCGTCTATCTGGCCAGCACCGCCAAGTCCAACGCCGCCTATGCGGCGCTGAACGCCGCCCGTGCCGACGTCGGCGAACTGGGTTCGCTGCCGGTTCCGCTGCACCTGCGCAACGCGCCGACGCGGCTCATGAAGAACCTCGGCTACGGCAAGGGCTACCAGTACGACCACGACGTTGCAGGCGGCATCGCCCTGGACCAGACCGCGTTCCCCGACGAGATGGGCGAGCGCGTGTACTACCGGCCGGTCGAGCGCGGGCTGGAAATCAAGCTCAAGGAAAAGCTCGACCGCCTGCGCGCGGCGCGCGAACAGGCCAGGGGCGGCGACTCGACAAAGGACTGAGCGAGTCCTCGTGCCGCGCCCGGCAACCTTCCGCGGCATTCCATGACAGCAGCAGGAGATAGCAGCCGATGTGGCTTTCCTTTGTGGCGATAGGCGTCGGAGCGGCCATCGGGGCATGGCTGCGGTATGGCCTGAGCGTGTGGCTCAACCCGCTTCATTCCAACGTTCCTCTGGGCACGCTGGCCGCCAATCTGCTCGGTGGCTACGCCATCGGCCTGGCGCTGGCGTGGTTCGCGGTACGCCCGGACATCGCGCCACAGTGGCGCCTGTTCGTGGTCACCGGCCTGCTCGGCGGTCTGACCACTTTTTCCACCTTCTCCGCCGAGGTGGTGCAGTTGTTCCTGCGCCAGCAACTGGGCTGGGCACTGGCGACGATGGGCCTGCACCTGGCCGGCTCGCTGTCGATGACCGCATTGGGCTGGACCACCTGGCGACTGTTTCGCCCCTTGGCGTGAACCGGCTTTCCAACGCATGATCCGCTTTCCCCACGTAGCGATCGAAACAAGACATGCCGGTAGAGCAGGGTAGAGTGAGCGAGCCGGTACCGGCAACGACCATCATCGGCGCCGATGTCGGCGGAACCTACGCCCGGCTGGGCTGGGCCATCCTGCGACCGGGCGAGCCGATCAAGATCAACGATTTCCGCCGCTATGCGTGTGCCGAGCACCCCAGCCTGGCAGCGATCCTGCACGACTATGCCGCCGGCCTGCGCGCCAATCCGGTACTGCCGCCGCTCGGCGGCGCAGTGGTGGCCATCGCCGGGTTGCTGGATGGCGACCGCCTGCTCAACACCAACCTGGCGTGGCCGGTTTCGCTGGCCGCGACCCGCCGTGAGTCGGGACTGGGCGAACTGGAACTGATCAACGACTTCGTGGCCGTGGCCCAGGCCATTCCACACGTCGCGCGCACGGCGCTGCACCCGCTGTCCGCCACCCCTGGCCATCACGCCGCCGGCCCGGCACTGGTGCTCGGCCCCGGCACCGGCCTGGGCGTGGCGCTGCGCCTTGAGAACAGCCAGCCGCCCGTGCTGGCCAGCGAAGGAGGGCACGCCGCACTGAGTGCCGGCAACGCGCTGGAACTGGACGTGCTGCGCATGCTGCTGCAGCGCCATGGGCATGTGGACAGCGAGCGCATCCTGTCCGGCCCCGGGCTGATGACGCTCTACGCCTGCCTGTGCGAACGCGAAGGCGTGGTCCCGCGCTGGCAGACGCCTGCCGAACTGGTGCAGGCCGCGCGTTCTGCCGATGACCCGCTCGCACTGGCCAGCATCCGCGCGTTCTGCGGCTGGCTGGGCAGCGTTACCGGCGATCTCGCGCTCACCTTCGGCGCCCACTCGGTCTACCTCACCGGCGGCATCACCGGCCATCTCGCCCAGTGGCTGCACGAGGGCGGCTTCCAGCAACGCTTCCTCGCCAAAGGCGCGCTGTCGTCCGCCCTGCAGCGGGTACCGGTGTGGCGCATCGACGACGGCGAACTCGGCGTGCTCGGCGCGCTGGCCTGGCATGCGGAGACCGGCCGCCACGCCGCCACTACCGGAGACAGGCATTGAACACACGCAGAAGTTTCCTGCAGGCCAGCGCGCTGCTGGCCGCCGCCGGCGCCGCGCCGCGCATGCTGGCATCGCCCATGGCCGCCAATGGCGCGCGCGTGGTGTCGACCTGGGATTTCGGCGTCGGCGCCAACCAGGCCGCCTGGAAGGTACTGGCGGCCGGCGGCAGCGCCCTGGATGCGGTGGAGGCCGGCGCCCGCTGGGCCGAAAGCGACCTGTGCAACCCGACCGTGGGCCGCTGCGGCAACCCCGACCGCGATGGCGTGCTTACCCTGGATGCCAGCATCATGGGCGGCGATGGCCGTTGCGGATCGGTCGCGGCGCTGAGCGACATCCTGCACCCGGTATCGGTCGCACGCCGGGTGATGGAACAGACCCCGCACGTGATGCTGGTGGGCGAGGGCGCGCAGCAGTTCGCCGTGCAGCAGGGCTTCGAGCGGCGCAGGCTGCTGACCGAGGACGCGGAACGGGCCTGGCGCGAATGGCTCAAGACCGAGCACTATGCGCCGCAGATCAACGCCGAGCGTCGCGGACGCCCGGGCGACAAGGACAACCACGATACCCTCGGCATCCTCGCCATCGATGCCAACGGACACATGGCCGGCGCCTGCACCACCAGTGGCATGGCCTTCAAGATGCACGGCCGGGTCGGCGACAGCCCCATCATCGGTGCCGGTCTGTACGTCGACAACGAAGTGGGCGCGGCCACGGCGTCGGGCATGGGCGAGGAAATGATCCGCAACGCAGCGTCCTTCCTGGTGGTGGAACTGATGCGCCAGGGACGCCCGCCGGCCGACGCCTGCCGCGAAGCCATCGAGCGGGTAGTGCACAAGCGCCCCGAAGCCAGCCGTACCCTGCAGGTGTGCTTCCTTGCCATGGACAGGAAGGGGGAAGTCGGCGCATACGCCCTGCATCGCGGCTTCGTGTACGCGGTATGCGATTCGCGCAGGCAGGACACGCTGCTGGATTCCCGTTCGGTCTACACCAGCGAGCAGACATGAGCGGGCGCCGCCTGCTGGAGATCGCGAGCAATTCGGTCGCCTCGGCGCTGGCCGCACAGGCTGGCGGCGCCGACCGCATCGAACTGTTCGACAACCTGGCCCAGGGCGGCACCACGCCATCGCGCGGCAGCGTCGCCGTAGCCCGCGACCGCCTGCGGATCCCGCTGTTCGTACTGATCCGGCCACGACCGGGCGATTTCCATTACGACGCCCAGGAAGCCGAGATCATGCTGCGCGACATCGAAAGCTGCCGGCAGCTGGGCTGCGACGGCGTGGTGATCGGTGCACTGACTGTCGATGGCGACATCGACGCCGCACTGTGCCGGGAACTCGTTGCCGCCGCGGGCCCGCTGGGCACCACGTTCCACCGTGCCTTCGACGCCGCCCGCGATCTGCCCGCGGCCATGGAGCAGGTCATCGGCCTGGGCTGCCAGCGCATCCTCAGCTCCGGCGGCGCTGCCAGCGCAATGGACGGCAGGCAAATGCTGCGGCAACTGGTCACCCGGGCCGGCGACCGCATCCGGATCATGGCCGGCGCGGGCCTGGATGCAGTCAACATCCTCGCTGTGGCTAACGAGAGCGGCTGCACCGAACTGCATGCATCCGCCAAAGCACCACGCACGTCGGCCATGCGCCACCACAACCCGGCGCTGGTCGGCCTGGAAAACGACTGGGTGCAATCGGATGCGGCGCAGGTGAGCGCGCTGCGCCGTGCGTTGGATCAGATGGGATGAGTGGACCGAGCGGTCACTACTGCAGTCTGAATTTTACATAATATACATTATGCGAAATTGCCAAGGCATCGTTCCTGCGCCGGCTACGCTGGATTTGGCTCTGGATCACCTCTTGCCTGCCGCAGCTGATTGATGGGGAGGAAATGCCCCATCTGCAGCGGACATCCGCCCCATCTGCTGAGGAAACCTGCCCCGAATTTGGCGGAGCTTCGGATAAGTTGCCCCGCTTTTGGCAAAACTGAGCAGAAGCTGCCCCATATTCCACAGTCGTTGCAGCCATGTTCTGGTAAACCAAGCCTTTGCTCACCACCTGACCAAGTCTTGGCGCTATTCTGAGCAAGACGGCTTGAAGAGGAGAAGTTCAATGCTTGGTTCTTTGGGGGTGCTTGCAATGGCGCTCGTCCTGTGTGCATTGGGCTGGTGGGTGGATCACACCAACCGAAAGTCGATGAAGTCGCAAGACGACGAGCAGAACAAGAAGCGCTAGTAGTGCCGACAGAGTGCCCGCAAGGATCAGCCCTTCGGCATTTTCCTCTTAGATGTGGCTGACCTTTGCCTAGCGCGGAAAGCCTCCTCGATCGCCGCAGGAATCTTGGTCAGTTGCTCCTCCAAGACTTCAGATCTTGCTCGTTGCCTGTCTGCCTCTTTTACCGCTTCTGTCGCTGTTCTCTGGGCAGCCTTCAAAGCACCGCTAAGGGATTGCTCGGTTGCGGCATGGAGCTTTTCCAGAGACGACGACCTGATTTGTAGCTCCTTGGCCTGCTGACGGGCTTGGTCGACCTCCCGTGCTGCACGATTTTCTACAGATCTGGCGTGTTCTATCAGGCTGTCGCGCTCAGATCTGGCCAGTTCCTGCAACTCCTGCAAGCGCGCTTCCATGGCCCGCCTGGCAGACTCCACTTGTTCAAGTCGCTGATCCGTAGAAGCACGTTGTCGCGCCGATTCTGCCAGCTGCGACTGAAGCTGGTCGACGAGTTGCCGCAGTTCCGCTACCTGGGTCAGTGCCAAGCGCTCTGATTGGGCTGAGGCTGTCGCTTTGGCGTGGAGTGCGGAGCCTTCATCCGCAAAGCTCTGCTGCTGCACCCGCAGCTCGTCATACTCGGCCGCAAGCGACTGCCTGGTGTCGGCAAGCTCTTCCAAAACCGACTCACGGGCATGTTCTAGCGCCAACGCCCACCATTGACCGGCCAACTCGGCCAGTGCCGCCGGTGCGTCCTTCAAATCTGGCCGTTTCGGCTGCAGTCGAATGCCCAGATTTTTCCACCAGGTGTCTAGCCAGCGCGTCACGGTGTTGGGTGAGCCGGTACCGAGGTGCGCGCGGATGCGTTCTACCGTCGGACGGTCGCCGTTAGCCACCAGCTCGTCTGCGGCGGTGTGAACATCGGTTTCGGTGATGCCGCGGGCCATGCTGACGTCTCCTGTATCGGCGCCCTACTCTGTTGTTTCCGTACTCGCGATAAGTGATGATTATCGCTAGTAGGAACCTCATTTCATAGCGTACATTACATACTATGAAGCGAAATTCCACCCCTTCGGCCTTCCCGGCGACGGCGACTCAGTTGGTTCTGCCGGAACAACTGGCCCAGCAGGCCGCCGAGGCGGTACGCGAACTGCTCGCCGAGGCAGCAGCGGCGAACACCACCCGCAGCTATGCCACCGCCCTGCGCTATTGGGCAGGCTGGCACCAAGGGCGCTATGGGATCGAGCTGACGCTGCCGGTCAGCGAGGCTGTGGTGATCCAGTTCCTAGTCGACCATATTCAGCGTAGAAGCAAGGCTGAGCTGGTCAACGAGCTGCCGCCGGCACTGGATCAGGCCCTGGTGGCCGCCGGACTCAAGGCCAGGATCGGGCCGCTCAAGTTGTCGACCGTGGTCCAACGGGTGGCCGTGCTTTCCACCGCCCACAAGCTCAAGCGCCTAGCCAATCCCTGCGAATTGCCCAGCGTCCGCACCCTGCTCAGCCGCGCCCGCCGCGCCGCAGTCAAACGCGGCGAGCGGCCGACCAAGAAAACTGCGATTACTAGGGCCGAGCTCGAGGCCATGCTGGCCACCTGCGACGGCAGCCTAGAGGGCCTTCGTGACCGCGCCCTGCTCTGCTTCGGTTTCGCCAGCGGGGGCCGCCGGCGCAGCGAGATCGCCGCCGCGGATATGCGCGACCTGCGTAAGGTCGGCGAGGAAGGCTACATCTACCGGCTGGAGTACTCCAAGACCCAGCAGGCCGGGGTGGCGGCGGATTCGACCCCGGACAAACCCATTTTGGGGCGCAGCGCCGAAGCGCTGGCGGCCTGGCTAGAAGCGGCAGGGATTCATGATGGGGCGATCTTCCGGCGCATATGGAAGGACCGCGTGGGCCCTGCCCTCCTACCGGGCTCGGTGGCCACGATAGTGAAGCGCCGGGCACGAATGGCAGGATTGGAGGGAGACTTTGGGGCGCACAGCCTGCGGTCGGGGTTTGTGACCGAGGCCGGTAAGCAAGGCGTCCCACTCCCGGCCGTGATGGCGATGACCGAGCATCGTTCCGTGGCGAGCGTGATTGGGTACTTCCAAGCCGGAGCAGCTGAAGAGAATCCAGCCGCTCGCCTACTGAAGTAATCTGGTTTTCGGCTGACAGCAGGCTTGGCCGTCGGCTCAGGACTCGCTGGATCGTACCAATGTCTGCCCGAGCGCATGGATACTAATACCTGGATTCCGATCCACATTGCACTGCTGCGCGTCGACGAAGGAATGAACTAAGCTCTTTTCTGGGCTTTTTGGGGAATGGCATGCGCATACAGAAGGTCAGAGTCGAAGGCTTCCGCCTGCTTCAGGATGTCGAGCTCATGCTTGAGCCGGGATCGACAGTTATTGTGGGTCGCAACAACAGCGGCAAGACATCGCTCACCGACGTGTTTGAGCGTTTCGCGGGTGACGTCGGCACGAAGTTCAGACTCGAAGATTTTTCTGCCGGCGCCCGTAGCAAGTTCTACGAAGCGAAGGAGCTCAGGCAAAAGGGAGAGGACCCGGATAAGGTCCTATCCGCCCTTCCGAAGATCACGATTACCCTGACCTTCGCCTATGACAGTAGCGCCCATTCACTTGGTCCACTTTCAGCATTCATCATCGATCTCGATATGGACTCGACGACTGCCATAGCGAAACTGGACTATGCACCCACCCTCTCATCGCTGCAGGAGCTACTCGATGTTGGGCAGGCTCCTGAAGGAGTAGACGCGAGAGTCCATTTCATGAAACACCTCAGAGAGGTGATACCTAAGGCCTATAGTGTTCAGGTCAGCGCTATCGATCCCACGGACCCTACAAACGAGCGACGGTTCGAAGGGACGACAAACCTCTCCGCATTACTGCAATGCAACCTAGTGCGTGCCCAGCGCACGCTCGATCACGCAAAGCACGGCGACACCGATGTCATCGGCAAACTGCTAAGTACCCTGTTCAAGACCGCATCCAGTCCGACCGCAGCTGCAGCGGACCAGCAGCTCGCAGCTCAGCTGAAATCCTCAGTTGAGGGCATTGAACGGGAGGTGCAGTCGGAGTTCGATACGATGCTGAAAGAGCTGCTTCCAGCGATGAATGTGCTGGGCTTTCCGAGCATGAATGACACCGTGTTGCAGCCACAGACATCGCTCAATATCGATGCGCTTCTGTCGGACCATACCAAGGTGGTCTATGCCGGCGCCGACGGCGTACATTTGCCTGAGGGCTATAACGGGCTTGGTACACGCAACTTAATCTACATGCTACTGCAGCTGGAGAGTCACCATAAACTCTATCGCGCGAGGCCGACACGCGCAGCAACCCATCTGATCTTCATAGAGGAGCCCGAAGCGCACCTTCACCCCCAGATGCAGGAAGTGTTCGTCAGTCAGTTGAACGCCGCAGTGGGCAAGCTGTCGGCGAAGTATCCAGACGAGCCGGCATGGCAGGTACAGTTCGTCATTACGACACATTCCTCGCATGTAGCAAATGCCGCACCGTTTGAAGCAATACGCTACTTCCTTAATGAGCAACCGCTGCCCGCATCGGGGCGTCGAACTAAGGTAAAGGATTTCAAGAAGGGCATGGCGGCGATCCCGAAGCCCGAGCAGGAATTCTTGCACCAATACATGACCCTCACCAATTGCGACCTCTACTTCGCGGACAAGGCAATCCTGGTGGAAGGCACGACCGAGCGGGTGCTGATGCCGAGACTTTGCGAGATTGTCGATCGCGATCTAGATGAAGATCACAAGCTGGTCAGGCAATACATCACCACTGCAGAGGTCGGCGGCGCCTATGCACACATCTTCTATCCGCTACTTGACTTTCTTGAGCTGAAGTCGCTGATTGTCACTGATCTAGACTCCGTAAGGTTGGTTGCCAAGAAGGATAGAAAGGGAAACGACCGAAACGTCTGGGAGAAATGTCCGGTAGCGTTGGGTGAGAGGACGTCGAACGCAGCAATCCGAGAGTGGTTCAGGCCAGCTGGCGAAAAAGATAAAGGCAAAGCCGAAGCCAAGGCTGCTCCCGACTTGGACATGAAAACGTTGCTGGCGAAAACCGATGCCGATAAGCTTTCGGGCTATCGCCGCATCGCCTATCAGGTGCCTGAGTCGCCCGGATCGAGCATCTGTGCGCGCAGCTATGAGGATGCGCTAGTGCTGGCGAATCCAGATATTTTTCAGCTCGCTGACGGCGATGGTCAGGCAGAGGATGCCTGGGATATCGCGCAAGACCTACCCAAGGCAGAAACGGCTTTGCGCTTCGCGATTTTCGAGAAGAACTGGAAAGTGCCACGGTACGTCATCGATGGCTTGAAATGGCTCTCTGAACCACCTCCGCCTAGAACTGAGGATCCGCAGGGCGTGCCACCTGTCCAATCTGCTGCCGCGAAGGAGGCAGCATGACAGGAGACCAGGACAGCCCTGCTCTCGCCGCCGCCAAACTGGCACAGGCGAAGATCGAAACATGCCTGGATGAAGGCTTTAGCTTCAGGTTGGAGGCAGGCGCCGGCGCGGGCAAGACTTACTCCCTTGTCGCCGCATTGAAGCGGATCATCGCGGAGCGAGGAGCCGAGCTGATGCAATGCGGACGCAAGGTCGCCTGTATTACCTATACGGAAGTCGCGCGCGAGGAAATCGCGAGTGAAGTGGAACGTCATCCGGCTATCCTTGTCGAGACCATCCACACCTTTTCATGGGCATTTCTACGCCAATACCAGAAGGCGCTTCGCGAACTTATCTCGGCATCGGAGGGCCGAAGGGAAAAACTAGCAGAGGCTGGCGGCGTCGGCTCGAAGCTTGTGGAGTACGAACTCGGATTCTTCGGCGTGGACGACAAGCGCATCACGCTCGCCCATGACGATATTCCGCTGTACATGTCGCAACTTCTCGCGAAGCCCAAGTTCAGAATCCTCTTTCAGCAGCAGTTCCCAATCGTCTTCATCGACGAGTATCAGGACACCGACCGCGGCTTCATGACGGCTATCACCGACCACTTCTTCACTCCAAAGGCGGGGCCGCTCATCGGTCTTTTCGGCGATCATTGGCAGACGATCTACAACAGCGAGTACGAGCTAGCCACCTACCCGGTCGAGGCTATCGACAAGGGGGCGAACTTCCGATCGGCGCCCGCTGTCGTTGATGTGCTCAACCGGCTTCGACCCGAACTGAAGCAGGCAGTGGCCGATCCCTTGGCGACCGGCGACGCAAAGTTCTTCCACACCAATCTTTTCACTGGTGCGAGGACGAACACGTCGCATTCGAAGGCCGACCTCTTCCCCGAGCTTGCCCGCACGGTACGCGAGTCGCTCATGCAGCGCCTGCAAGGTGAAGGATGGGACTTGGGCAAAACCAAGGTACTCATGCTAACCCACAACGTGCTGGCGGCCGAGCAAGGCTACCCTTCAATTGCCAAGGTTTTTGCTGGACGCAACGATGCGTTTGCTCGGAAGGAGGATCCATCAATCAAGTTCTTCGCGGAGATCCTTGAGCCGATGGCCGAGGCCTATCAGGCGTCAAACTATGGTGAGCTCTTCCGTCTTTACGGAGCGCGCCCTGCCATACACACGCAAGCGGATAAGCAGTCCTGGCGTGACGATATGGACGTATTAATGAAACTAAGGAATGAGGGCACAATTGGCGAAGTCCTTGATCACTTACAGGCAACGAAGCGACCTGCGATTCCCGACCGTGTGCTGCGCCGGGAGGAAGAGATCAGGCAGTTGGGGGACGAGTCGATACCGGCAGAGGCGCGAGGATTGCGGCGTCATCAATCTCTGCGCGAAGTTGCCTACTCCGAAGTCACGTCGTTGGTTCGGTTCATCAACAAGCAGACGCCTTTTGCTACTCAGCACAGCGTGAAAGGAGCGGAATTCGAGAACGTTCTGGTCGTGCTCGGTGGCGGGTGGAACCACTACAACTGGCCGCAGTTGCTGGAGCTTATGGAAACCAAGGCGTTCACCACAGCGAACATCAAGGGTTTCTACCGTGCACGCAATCTCTTTTACGTGTCGATATCTAGGCCCATGAAGCGGCTCGCAGTGCTAGCGACGCAGACTTTGTCCGCCACAGCATTGACGACGGCCACGAAGCTGTTCGGCGCAGACAATGTCGAGGCGTTAGTAGTGCCTGAGTAGTGGTCTATAGGGCCAATGAGAGGCCGATGTTGGTGGGGAACTACCCGTACCCCACCCCCGATAGTCAATCTAATCCTGGACTCTCAAAATCAGAAGGTCGCATCAGGGACTAGCAGCGCCCGACGCTGTCCAAGACGGACTGATCCTTAGGCTTCTTTCCAGAGCACTTGCTCAGGCAGACCCTCGGGGTTGCGGACTTGCAACAGGTAATCAGGAGGCAACTGGCGATCTGGCAGCCAAGCGGCACGGTAGGCTTGCAGCAAATAGGGCAGCAAGGCTTGGCGCTCTTCAATGACCAATGCACTAGCTCCCTGCATCGTCTCTTGGCGAACAAGCTTGGCTTGTGCTGGTGTCAGGGCTGAATGAGGAACCAGATGAGCGCTGACTCGCAGAACCCATCCGCGATCCTCGTCCGGGCTGATCGGACGTGCTTGGCTACTTGGTTCTGCTTGCTGCATGCGCCCGAGGTTGAAGTCGCGAAACCCACCATGGCGACAACACCAAGCACGAAGGTGCCATCTCGGTCCGGCTTGGATCAACGCGTGCGGAAAGAACTCACGCCAATGCGGCGTCGGATCGCTCATGGAAGCGTACTTGACTCGCACGCCCGTTCCCTGCGCGATCGCTTGATGCAATACGCGATACACCTCCGGGGCGATCGTGGTTTGATCGGCGATGACGCGGTGAGCGGCAATGCCCACGGCCAGATCTGCTCCCGGCAATGCTGCCCCGATGAGCTGGGCATATTCGCTGAACACGCCTTGGGTAAGGGCTGGCCTGGCCCGCAGTGTAGGAGCGTAGTCCTTGGTCCCTTCGATGCGCTCGATGTTGCCCGGCGCTTGCTGCCGATATGCCGCGATATCGCGGCTGGCTTGCGTCGCGTGCACCGGGAACAGGGACCGCAGACGCGCGTTGCTCAGTTGGCCCTCCCATAACAGGAGTAACTCAATGGCTCGAAGCCGCGCCTCGGCGGGCAATGTTGACAAGGGCATGGGGATTGATATTACTATGAATCTAATGTTACTTCCAATCTAACATAAAATCAGGTTCGCCGTGATGGATGCACTGCCCCTGTTTGACCGAATCCCGGCCACGCTGTTCAGGCCACTGGCTGCCACCAATCACCGCCACTACTGGGCGGTCCTCTGCCGTTTGTTCGATCAGCTGTGGGGCGATGGCGCCGGCGCGCCGGGACTGGAGATCGAAAAGGCCAAAGTCGTCCGCGTCATCGAGAGCCATTTGATTCACGATGACCCGTGGCTGGATGATCAAGGCCAGACCCTGGATTCACCGGTGGCCATCAGGGCCAACGACATCTATCTGACTTTTCGCGACGCGGACTGGCTTTCCGAGCGCCAGCGGGGCGTCCGCACTGTTACCACGGTGCGCCCCATCGTGGCGCAGTTCTACGAGGCATTGGTCGAGTTCTCCGAGCGCGGTCCCAATTTCCTGGGCAGCCAGGTGCTGTCGATCCATTCCAATGTGCGGCTGGTCGTAGAAGGCAAAGCCGATGGGGGATCGTTCCATGAAGCGGCCCGACAGGCGCACACCCTCTGGACCCACATCGCCAACACCGGCGTGCAGGTCTATGACCTGATGGAACGCCTGCAGAAAGTAGGCACTACCCGAGAGTTCGTCGAAGGCTTCTTCGAGGGCTATATCCAGAAGTTGTTCATCGGCGACTACCTGGAGATCCGCACCTCCCACCACCCGTTGCAACATCGCACCGAGATCATTCACGACACCTTGCGCTGCAGCCACGTCGAAGAGCTATCTGGGCCGCTGCAGCAGTGGTACATCCAGAGGCTCGCTTCCGGAGATCCCGTCCGCGGTCAGCGCCTGTTTGATCGCGACGTATCACGGCTGATGCGCTTGCAGGAAGTAGAGCAACACCTGAAGCGATTGGATGACGAGATCCGGGCCGCTAATCAGCGCGCCCTGACTTACCTGGAGTACAAGGCGCGGGCGCCACGCTCCTTCGACGCCCTGCTTGCCAAGGCATGTAAAGCCATTCGGCACCTGCCCGAAGGCCACATCGCATTGCCCGATGCATTGCCCGCCGAGCCATTGGGGCCTGAGTGGTGGGCCCCGCCACCCACGCCACCGAAGGAGAATCTAGGAACTGCGGTGGTCAAGACACCGCCTACTCTGGAAGCACTCGCCTTGGATGCCCTGCGCCGCAGCATGACTGAGGCGCGACTGGTCACCCCCATCAAGCTGGCCACTTACGTGGTCCGGCACCTGGGCAGCGCCCACGAGATCGGATCTGAGGATCTGACGATCCAGTCCATTGCCGACTTGGCGTGCTATCAGCGCTTGCTCCTAATTGCCTCCAGATTCGAAGCCCCCATCGCCGTGGCGTCTGAAGATCCGTTTGTCGGCATGGTGCCCGGCATGTCGGTCAAGTTTGTTGGTCAAACACGAACACGCGGCGATTACGTTCAGCATCGACGTTTTGTCGTGCATCGGGAGAAGCGCGCATGAGCTCAGTATGGAATCGAATCGCCGAAACCAGTGAGGGCACGGTGACGGTTGAAGACCTGGAGAAGGCCGCCACACGTCTGGATACCTACCAGGTAATCCACGAGAAGGATCATCGCAGCCGCCATGCCTACGAACTGGTCGTCAGGTATCTGTCCGCCTTCCGAAATGTCTTCGAGCCCTTCGGACGGCAACTGCTCCACCGGCCCCACCACGGCTACGTGGTGCTCATGGCCCGTCACCGCGTTGGCCCAAGAATGCGCTTGTTCGATACACGCATGGCGGTGATCCTTCGCCGGCTCTACGACGACAAGATGCAGCGCGCCGACATTGAGAACGGCGAGATCGTCTGCGAGGTCGTTGAGATCCAGCAGGCATGGCAGGAGCACTTGAACATCGAGTGGCGGTTCAAGCAGAGCGAGGTGGAGGACTCCCTTCGCACGCTGCGTCGCCACGGCATCGTCCAACAACGACCTACGGGCGATCCTAGCAATCCCTTCGTCGTGGTGGTGCGCCCCGCTATCGAAGACGTCATCGGCGAAGTGGCACTTCACCAGTTGGCCGCCTATGGACATATCGGCTCAGACACGGAGGACGACGATGAAGTTGCTTAATAGGATTAGCCTGCTGCAGTTCTTCCTCTACGAGCGTGAGGATCTTGATGTCGGCCGCAACACGGCGTTCCTGGGCCCCAACGGAACCGGCAAGACGTGCCTGCTGGATGCCGTGCAGACAGTTATGCTGGGCGCCGACACCCAACGCGTTCACTTCAATGCACAAGCCGACGGAAAGCGCCGGGATCGCTCGCTTCGCAGCTACTGCTTGGGCATCTACGATCAGAGCGAGCACGGCCGCTGCCGTGAGATTTCCAATACCTACATCAGCCTGGTTTTTCGGGACGAGGATACCGGCGAGGTAGTGACCGCCGGCGTGGCGCTTTCCGCTCGTGTGGATGCGGTGGAGCACTCCTTCCACGGCTTGTACATCCTGCCCGGCGTTGATCTGACCAGCGCGGATCTGGTGGAAGCGCTGCCCGATGGACAAGTCCGTGTCCTGCCGTGGAAAGACGCGCAGTACCGACTGAGGGCATTGGTCGATGAGGCCGGCTCTACGCGTACGTCCTTGATCACGCAGAACCGGGAGGAGTTCGTCCGCAAGCTGCTGATCGATCATTTGGCAGCTCCAGGCGATAAGCCCAATCCTCTGATGTTCCGGAACGCATTCCAGCGCTCCCTGCAGCTGAAGGTCATGGATGATCTGAGCACGGCCCTGCGGGATAACCTGATTCAGGCCAGCCCAACAAACATCCGCGAGTTCAAGGTGGGCCTCGATCAGTTCAGGAAAATGCGCGAGCTCGTACTGCGCATTCGTGAGCAGATCGAAAGCGCGCAGGCCGTGGGGCGGGAGTACGCGAAGGTCAAGACACAGCGTACGCGGCAGGCCAACCTGCTGAGCCTGGCCGCCACCGTCGAGGTCGAGGCAGCCGGAAGCGAATCGGCGCACCAGCAAGATCAGCTGGTGGAACTGGAAGCCCGCATGACCGGCGCGAAGGCTGAGGGCCAGCGGGCCAAAGCCGAGTTGGAACGTGCCACACATGCAGATCGGCAGGCCCGCGAGGATCGGGCACGAGATCTTGGCTATCAGAACCGCGCAGAGGTGACCGGTCAGCTCCACGAGCGGGAGAAGGCCGCCCGACTAGCCAATGACACCCTGTCCAACGAACTGAACGGCATGCTCCGTGCAGTGGCAAGCGCTTCGCGCCAACCTGCCCTGCAAGCTGACAACGCGCAGTTTGAGCTGGCGGGCACGCAGATCAGTCGTGCACTGGGTCAGCTTGACGCTCGGAGCCTGCCCCAGGGCGAGGATATCAACGCATTGGCTCAGGCGGTGGCACGTGCCGCTCATTTGAGTGGACGCGCAACCCACACGCTTGATGTGGCTAACCAGGAGCTGTCCGCCGAAGCGGATGCAGCCCGTCGTGCGCTTGCCCGCACAACCCAGGGACTGTCCCGATTGGCCGATCCTGTCGACCTGGTGCAACGCCGACTGCAGGAGGAAAACATCGAGGCTATTCCGGTCTGTGACCTGGTCCAGGTCAGTGAGCCGAGATGGCAGGCTGCGATGGAAGCCTATTTGGGCCTGAATGCCCAAGCCTTGTTGGTCAAGCGCGACGACGAAGAGCGTGCCGTGCGTGTGTATCGTCAGATGAAGAAGAATCTGACGATCTACGGGGCAAAGATCGCGGCGCCCTCTCGCCTGCGGCATTGGCGCGCGCAGGAACCCGGACTGCTGGCAGCGAGCCTGATCGAGGGTAGCAACGCCGATGCCGTGGCCTATCTGCGCGGCGAGCTGGGCCAGGTTGAGTGCGTGGAGACCGAGGCACAACTGCTTGCCTCGCGCCGCGCGATTACCGATGACGGTATGGTTGCCGGCGGAGGCGGTATCGATCGTCGGCGCTTGCCGGTGGATCTTCAGATCGGCCGTCAGGACCGACAGGCCAGCCGGCAGCTTGCCGAACAGCAGTACCGCCAGCTGTCTGAGCAGCTCGAACAGTCTAACCGCGTTTTGACTGCGCATCGGCAGGCCACAGAAGCCCTGAGCACCTACGGCTCAGCCGAAGCCATTACCCAGCGCCTGACCGGCCTGACCATCGTGCTGCAGACCCAGTGGGCGGATCTGGACGATGTTCAGCAGCGCTTGGCTGCGTCCACCTCCAGCGAGGTGGCCTCTCTGGATGAGCGTGTTCGGCTGACGGAGCTCGCACTGACCAAAGCGAACGAGCAGGCGCTTTACTGGAGCAATGAGCTGGTGCGCGTGGAGCTGCTTCAGGATCAAGCTACTCGGGCCCTGGCCACCGCTGAGCAGATGCTTCGCACGGCCAGGGAGCGGGAGAAGGCTTCTTGGCAGGATCCGCTCTACGACAGCGCCGAGGTGGACAGGCTGAGGGAAAAGCTGGAGCAAGATTACGCCGAGGCGGCACCTTCAGTGCTGGTTGACCATTGCCGTGCGAGAGCTCAGCAGCTGGGTGACAAGGCCCAGCAGGCAGAAGTCGAAGCCGGCACGTTGCTCTCGCGCTATCGAATCGAGTTCAGCGTCAACGCCGATATCGCGGGCGACTGGGTCTCCCGTGCGGCCTTCATCAAGCAGGAAGAGGAGCGCTTGGTGACGCTGACCCTGGCAGAGAAGGAGGCAGAGGCCGAACAAGCACTGAAGGCAGCCGAACGTGTCTTCCGCACGGACGTGGTGCAATCACTGCTTGCGGGCTTTGATCGGGTGAAGGAACAGATCTCCGCGCTCAACCAGGTCCTCAAGAAGGCGCCGGAGTTCTCCAATCGCGAACGCTACTTCTTCAAGCACCACGTGGTAGACGCCTACAGGCCGCTGTATGAGTTCCTGCAGCGCCTGAAGGAAGTCGATCAGCAGGACGCTATCTGGGAGAGGGCCGAAGGCTTGCCTCCCGAGTTCCGGGAGCTGATCGAGGCCGACGCCGGCAGCCCTCTGCTGCAGGACAGCAGCCCCCTGCAGGACTACCGGCGCTTCTTCTCCTTCGACATCGACATCCTGCGTGACGGCGAGTCTATCGGCGTGCTGAGCAAGCGCTTCGGGCCGGGCTCCGGTGGCGAGCACCGCACGCCGCTCTATGTGATCTTCGGTGCGGCACTGGCTGCGGCGTACGGCAATCTGCACGGGCGTAACGCCGGTGGTGGCTTGATGCTTCTGGATGAAGCATTCGACAAGATGGACGCTACCAACGTCCGTGCCGTGGCGGACTATCTCAATACCCTCGGGTTGCAGCTTCTGATGGCGGGCCCTGAAACGGATCAGCCCAAGCTCAGCGGCTTCCTGGATGTGTACTACGACATGGCGCGACATGGCAGCCGCACCATCCACCTGGAACGCTACACGCTCAGCGCGGCGGCACGTGAGCTTCTGGCCAGCGACAACCCGCTCTACCACCCGGACCTGATCCTACGTGAGATGCAGCGCCTGCAGGGCAACCAAGGCACGCCAGGATGAGCCTTGCGCGCAAGACCCTTGAAAAGCTGCTCGCTTCTGCCGAACGTGCACAGGTGAAGGGAACTCGTCGTGCTGTACGGGCCCGGCTGGACGGGCGTGATAGCCCCTACCTCTCGCTCTCGCTTGATCAGCGAGAGCAGGCCAACGCCTACTTCACCGCGGCGCACGAGGCGGGCGCTGTCACGTTGATGTGGAATCGCTATGGCGGAGAGGACCGCCCGCTGGATGCGGTGACAGTATCCGATGCGCAGAAGCTGGCTCAGTTTCTGAAGGTTCCAACCCAGCAAGCACTCTTGGATCGAGCAGCCTCGGCCTTCGCGCCCTGGCGCGGAGCCGTGCCGGCACTGGATGAGGTGCTGGAGATCTGGCGCGGCTTAAAACAGGTCCGGAGGCGAGGCCCTGAGGACTTCGAGCGATTTGTCGATGCAGCCAAAGTTATCGCTCACATGGCTGCGCTCAAGGAGGAAGCGACCGTTCGTGTGGTGAGCCGGCAGCTGTTCCGGGACAGCAAGCGCATCGAGGCCCTTATCGTTGAGCTCGATGTGTTGACCGCACCTGCGGTGCGTGCGCCTCCCGGGCACTGGGAAGATGTGCTCTCCGGCATTGGCCTGCGTAAGGCTCCTTTGCCGCTTGCTCTGGCCGGGAAAGGCCATGTGCACCTGCAGGTCTCAGGTCAGCGCGAACTAGCCTATGAGTACCTGGCCGTGAGTCCCGGGCAGGTCACTGGGTTCACCGGCGATCCCCAATGGGTGCTCTGCGTCGAGAACTGGACCACCTTCGAGTTGGTGGCCAAAACCGAGCAAGCACAACGCCAAGGATTAATACTGTTCACCGGCGGCATGCCCTCACCCGTCTGGAGGCGCGCCCTGGCTTCGATTGTTTCTGCGCTGCCGGCTTCAACGCCGGTCTATCACTGGGGCGACATCGATGTCGGCGGATTCCGGATCGCGGCGGTCATAGCTTCCACGCTGGCGCCAAGGCCTCTGCTACCTTGGCTTATGGACCCGTCCGACTTGGCATCTACCGATCCGGCCGAAGACAGCATGCGTCAGGATATGGTGCGCAGTGCCCGGCGGGCCGGCTGGGCAGAACTCGCACAGATACTGGAATCGTTCCCGCCAGCGGTAATGGAGCAGGAGGATGTGCCCGTTCTATTGCCGAACGCGGCTGGCCACATGAAGGGAACCTCCGCTTCTTCGCCAACGGCACTCTGAATCGCCCCCCTTCTCTACCCCTGATAAATCTTCCTAATCCCCTTCCCCGCCGGTGCCTGCTATCGGCCAGAAGCGGCCGTTCAACTCTGGAGTTAAGCCGCGCCGCGACGCGACATCGGCTTGAATGAATTGTTAGACCGCACCCAGTGCTCTGATGAGTGGTGCACGATAGTCAGGATCTTTTTCATTCCAAGACACGAATCTACTTGGAAGGTCCACGTTAAAGAAGCTCTCGTAGTAGTCATCTTCAATGAAAGGATCAGAGTCCCGGCCGAACAGCTTCAACTTTACAGCATGCTGATCGAAGTCTGTATCGCCTTGCTGCAAAGCAATTGCCGTGAAGGTCTCCTCTGAGACCATTCGTAGCGCGCCAAGGTCTTGTCCATATAGTTTTGCCAACGCAGCGATCAGGTCGTCACTGATCTTCCCCAGCGATCGGAAACTAACGCCCTGATAGTAGACATTTTCCTTGATGAGGTTCATGTCTTCGTCGAAGCCAGGGCCAACGCTTCTATGCAGCTTTACCGCGAATCCGACGCGCCCTGCATTGTGCGAAGCGAGCAGGTTGAAATAGTAGAAATCTTGGTCTGTCTTGAGGCCGTCAACTTTGAAGATGCAGTCAACGAAGCCGTCTTCGCTGAACTGATCGAGTACTGGCAGGCCTTGGTCATCGAGAATCATATGTGTCTCAAGTGCGGTCTAACTCTGGAATTAAGCCGACCCACGAAGCGGGTTCAGCTTGAATGAACTGTTAGGCGCCGCAAGCATTCTGTGGGCCCATTGATTTGCTTACCCAACCAGCCTCAACAAGATCGACTGCCGATAGTATTTGCTGCGCAAACGAACGGGCTTGAGCCACGTCGAACTCCACAGCACCCTCATGAGGCATTGCTACAACCTTGATGAAAATTAGCCCCTCATCTTGGCGTGCCTCGCACGTTACCGTCTCTTGGTGGCTCTGCTCTGGAGAGGCTGTCATGGCAATTCTGCGCCTAACGCTTGAGTTAAGCCGCGCCGCGAAGCGGTGTCGGCTTGAACGAATTGTTAGGCAAAGCTCACCTCAAGAATGATTTCGCCTTCAGACACGGACGCAATGTGGATTTCTTCGATGCTTACCTTATCAATCCCGAATACATCAGAGACGATGTCTTTAATCAAGTTTGTCGTTGGGAGTGTGTACTTTCCCGGCTCACTTCTAGCCCCACTATGCCGGTAAGCCCAAGCCTTACCTTTGGGGCCGTAGATGTGCAGCTGATCACCGCCTTGGTTCTCAGGTCGACGATCTAAGCGATACCTGTACCCACGGCCCCAGTCCTTAGTCTTCCCCTCCTCAAGAGAAACCACGGCCGACTCAAACAATAACTGCTCGTTGCTCAAAAAGGGGCGGTTTACGAACGTCACAACAACCTGTTCCGCAGGAAGTTCCTCTTGCGTAGCACTATCGCCCTTCTGGGCAAGAAATTCTTTAAAGGTGATCATGATCTTTCCTTTGCCTAACTACCTAATAGACGGACCCGCGGGTGCTGTTATACGACTTGTGCACAAAGCAACGTATGGTGGGCTTTGCCCTTGATATAGCTCGATCTTAGGGCCGCTGGGTCCGGCTAACAAGCCGGCGGATAACCGGACCCAACGCTAGGCTCGGCGGCGGCACCAATTGCCGCGTTGGGTGGCGGATCTTGGCATTTTAGGAGAGATGACCTTCGTGGAATTCTAGTACATCACCACAGAATGGCGCTGTCCCATCATCAGAACGTGGATCTACCTCGCGTACTTTTACCTTGCGGTTCCGTGCGGTTCCGCCTTGGTCGAAATGTGACATTCTTACTGCCGTTCTGCGTATTCTGCGGCTGGCCTGCCCCAGAACGTCGACAACATCTTCCTTTGAGGCCCTACACCAATGCATTCGATTAGCCGCGCACGTTTCGAGGCCCTGGCCGCCTACTGCCGCATTGGGCCGGCGATGAACTTGGTCGATGAACAAGCCTGGTACGAATCGGACGATGGTCGGCTGCTCGGCGTGGTGGTGCGAGAGCTAGTTGACGGCGAGTATCAGACCATTTTCCTCGCGCGGGATATGGTTGAACGCTTTCGCTGGATCCACGGCACGATGTTCTTCGATACCTCGGAGGCTGCCGCAGCCGCGATGACCGAAGCGGCGCCGGGGCTGCTGGCCCGACTGGATGACGCACGGTGTCAAGGCGACGAACCGCGCCGCGCCGTGGACTTCTTTGCCACGCGCGTGCCCGAGGCGCGCGCAGACCCCAGCTTCGTGAGTTTGCGTGACCTCATAGGATACAGTCCGGCGCGCGAGCTCATCGGCGCGATGATGCGCTGGCACGATGACATCGACGGCAATTACGTGGAGCAGTTCCAGTCTGCCGCCTTCGATGCCAGGCTGATGGAACTGTACGTTTTCGCGCTGCTGGTCGAAAACGGCTTCGTCGTTCGCCACGAAGGCGCCGCGCCGGATTACTTGGCCAATGACGGAATGGGCGAACTCGCCATCGAAGTGACAACGGTAAATCCAACCCTGGATTCGCAAGGCCAGCGCCTGCCGCCTCCGCCAGTCGACACAGACAATGATATCGCGGCATACCTGAAACAGTGGATGCCGATCAAGTTCGGGGGTCCGCTCACGGCGAAACTGAACAAGCGCTATTGGGCCTTGCCCCATGTCACCGGCAAACCCTTACTTTTCGCGATCCAAGATTTCCACGCGCCACAGTCGATGGTCCGTGCCCGCTCGGGCTTAGGCATCTACCTCTATGGCTACGAGCACGACTCACACTACGATGCCGAAGGTCGCCTCGTCATTGAACCACGCCGAGTCACCGAGCATCGGTGGGGAGGCAAGGTCATTTCATCCGCATTCTTCGACCAGCCCGAGGCTGAGAACGTTAGCGCAGTGCTGTTCAACAGCAGCGCGACCTTGTCCAAGTTCAACCGCATGGGTTTCGCCGCGGAATTCGGATCGCGTCGCGTGCAGATGATCCGAAAGGGCTTCGCCTTGAATCCGGATCCCAATGCTGCTGCGCCGATCCCGTTCGTGCATGAGATCGACGAGGACTATCGGGAAACGTGGTCGGAAGGTTTGGATATCTTCCACAACCCACACGCCCTGTATCCGCTCGATCCCCGCCACTTCCCCACAGCGGTGCACCACACTCTGCAGCCCGATGGGCAGGTCAGCACGCTGCGGCTGACCAACGAGTTCCATCCGCTAGCATCGGTCACCCATATTTTGGTCCCAGACGATGCGGCTTAATGAAGGCTTCAGACTTTTCTATGGAAAACGCCTGGATCCGGTATCGCGAACTCTATTACTGAGTTGCATCCGCGTGTTCCGGGGCAAGACCCCGCATCGTACTGATTCCGAATCTTTCCATGCAGCATGTCAAGAGCCGAGTGTCCGCATCGGGTCGCATCACGCCCAGCTTCTCGAGCTAGGCGAACGCTGGCCAACCCCTCCACCAGGAGTTAGCCATGGCAATTTTTCACACACCTCAAACCTTCGATCCTTGGAACAAAGGAAAGGTAGTCGGCCAGAAGTCCCCTCTGAAGCTGAAAGATATTTGGGCTATCCGGATCAGACTTCAGCACGGCAACAAGATCCGCGACCTCGCTCTGTTCAACCTAGCGATTGATTCGAAGCTACGCGCCTGCGATCTGGTGAAGCTTCGGGTATCTCATGTCTCGCATGGCGGCCAGATAGCATCCCGCGCAATCGTGATGCAACAAAAGACGGGGCGACCTGTCCGGTTCGAGATGACCCAATCGACTCGCGAGGCCGTCCAGGCTTGGATCGCATATGCCGACCTCAAGGCCTCGGATTTCCTATTCCGCAGTAGCGTGGCGGAATCGCCCCACCTGTCGACGAGGCAGTACGCCCGGATCGTCCATCGCTGGGTGGAAGATGCCGACCTCGAGTCGGGCTCCTACGGCACGCACACGATGCGCAGGACCAAAGCTTCGTTGATCTACCGACGCACGCGAAACCTTGGGGCTGTCCAGCTCTCGCTTGGGCATACGAAGCTGGAGAGCGCCGTTCGCTATCTGGGCATAGACGTCGAGGACGCCTTAGAGATCGCCGAGCAGACTGATGTATGAGCCAGGAAAGCCGATCCTCATCCTGCAGAGGGTCGAGGATCGGCCAGGATCAGTCGGCCATCTTGGGAAGGCCCGTGGACGTAGCTTGCTCCCAACTGGACGCAAGGGTGTTGGACAGCGACTGGCCCGACACGCTCCAGAGAATCATCTTCGTTCTCGGCATCTATGCCGCACTACACACGCTCTTTCCCCACGAGCAGAAAGCAAACAGCTGAATACGCCGCCAAAATGCAGGGGTACCCTTCAAGGGCGAGCCAGCGTTGGCGCTTATGTGCTCCGGCCGGCTTGGCGACCTGGAGGTCGTCCGTGAGCATCTGGACGGCCAAGGGACGTCTCAGCTGTCATAGACCGAGCCTGATGCGACGTTCTTACGTTGTTCGGCAGTAAGTCACTGCACGAAACGACTGCCGCATAAGTCAGACAGGTAGGATGGAGAAGATCTGTCGAGTCATCAGGAAACCTTCCTCCCTAATACGATGAAGACTGCCGTCTCGCCCGATCCGGTCTTGCGACACGCTTGGATGCTTGAACACATCAATTGGCAATGGATGCTTCGCAAAGGGATTGTGCAACACGTGCAGTCCATCCAGGAGATGCTCGCTGTAGTCCCGCTTTCGCGCGCGCCTCATTACAGGCATCAACGAGGTGGTCGATGCATGGAGCGTTGTGTAGGCAGAGAGCTGTTCCGGGGAGTCGGCCAGAGCCCGCACCTTTCCCAAGCCAGCGACAGCACTATAAACAACTGCGGAGATCTCCTTGCAGGCATCCGAGCAGAAGAGCCCAACTGGAACATCGACGCCAGGCCGCTTCGATACAGCGACAATCTCCCGCTCGAGCACCGTTGACATGCCCTCGGCCATAGTCTGCTCTTCATCAATGTGACGTCCATATAGAGCAGCCTGGATAGGCCGGTCATACTCCAAATAGGCAAGAGGACGATCAAACGGAGCAAGCGCCAGAACAAACGGGCGATCTTTCACGTGGCCCAGCGTTGAGTAATGCTCACGGTATCGCTTTAGCTTGGAGCTGATGGCATTGCATGCTCGCAGCGTTGCTTCCCGATTGAACTCGTTCAAATCGGCTGGGATCTCGGGGACACCGGTGCCAATAGCTGGCGCACCACCCATTGGAGGCGCTGCTATCGTGGCCTCCATGGTGAAGCAGCTAGGGTTTGTAACGAGGAAGTCCGGTGCGTGGTGAGCAAAGTCTATCCTCTGCCCAAGCGCCTTCAAGACAGCGTGTAGGTACAGCTCCCACAAGCTAGACTCTAAGGTCGTCTGAAACTCCTTTACGAACTTCTTATCTCGATCTTGAAACCCACTGGCCCAGGCCGAAAGCACTGCACGCTCAGCGGCCAAGTTGGGATCAAGCAAGCGCTTGAAGCCAGGGTGCAGATGAGATGGCTCAACCTTCAATTCGAAGAGTTCCACGCCGTCGCCGCCCATCAATGCCCCCTGCTCGGTAGAAGAACGAATGCCTAATGCCCACGAATTGGGAGCATTAGGCTTCCGCACTGGACCGAATGCCTTGCAGACCGCTCCCGACGATCTCACTGGAGCTTAGAGCCGTTCCAATCGCCTAACAAGTGAGCTGATGCGGCGCCGGCACACGCTGGCTGGCGAGACGACCAGGGACTTCCTCAGAGCATATCTGGAGGCCGCTCTGGCCAGAAGCAGACATCCCCCCTACCCCCGATAAACATCCCTAATCCACCCCACGAATCGAAAAATCGTCACGACTCGTGCTTATCCACTGTGTCATGCGGACGAAGCGTAGGCGGCAAGAGGGAGCCCGCGGCGGTGTGGTGACCCGTGCAAAAAAGCATGCATGGGCACGTCTCAAGTCAACAAAGACAAATCAGCTACTGAAAGCACTTCAATCTGTACTTTCCACCCCGAGCGTCTGAAAACTCCGCTTGTCCGCTTGTCCGCTTGCCAGCAGGACAGGATCGGCCCACGTATCACTCCTTCCGAAAGGTCAATCCCAGGTAAGTCATGACCTCTCCACCCTCATCGGTACCGAACGACACCGCATCGCCCGTCATGCTCGGGCCCAGCCCGCCGGTCCGTGCCTCGTCCGCGGCGACCGGCACCAACGGATAGGTGAACGTGCCCGTGTTGTAGCGGACCTGCAGCACCGGCAGGCCATCGTCCTGCAGGCGAACCTCGGCCTCGGCGATCTTCTCGAACCCCGGCATCGTGTAGCCGAACGGCCGGTAGCGGCCCAGCCGCTTCGTCCACACGGAGCCCAGCGCTTCGCCCGCGATGCGGTAGCCCAGTTGCCGCTCACCCTGCCCCCGGCGCCAGAACAGCACGTGATACGGCCCGATATCGCGGAAGTAGTAGAGATCGCCGTCCGCCTCGCCGGCGCCCTGCACGGCGAACACACCAGGCGATGTCTCGGTCGCCGGGTAGGTCTCGGCGTCACGCCGGATGGACAGGCCCGTCTCGGTCTCCTCCACCTTCGCGTAGCCGTTCTTCTGCGCGTAGTAACCCGCATGCCGCGAACGGGGAATGGTGTGAGATACGGGCAATGGCGCCGGTTGCGGGACAATGTCCTTCACCGAAAGGCCATGGCCTTCCAGCCAGCGGAACGCGAACTGCTCGCAGACCGCATCGCTCCCCACCGTGTTGGCCAGGATGACCGCGGCCGTCCTCTGTTCCGGGATCAACAGCACCGCGGCATTGGAATAGAACGTGCTGCCGGCATGGTAGGCGGCGAAGCGGCTGTCGTTGCGGAACAGGAACCACCCCAGTCCCTTCTTGTTGGTGTCGATGGGGATATCGGTCCGCAGGGTGAACATCGACCGGATCGTGGCCTCTTTGAGCAGAGGGGATGGCTCGCCGTGATACGCGCCCATCAGGGCCACCGCATAGGCGGCCAGGTCTTCGGCCGTGGAATAGATGCCGCCGGAGGCGATATCGCGCAGTTCAAAGGCTGCCGCCTCGGCACCGTCCGGCCCATAGGCCTTGCTCCGGCTGGCCGCATGCGGGTCGTCGGCGAATCCGGTGTTCTTCATGCCCAATGGCACGAAGATCCGCTGTTTCAGGTAATCCGGGTAATCGACGCCGCTGGCCTTGGCCAGCGCGTGCCCCAACAGGTTGTAGCCAGCGTTCGAGTACAGGCCCACGGTGCCCGGCGTATGCGCCAGTGCGGTCCGGTTGAGCAGCGTCACCACATCGGTATAGCGGGCCTGATCGCTCCGCATGTCACGGAAAACATCGGTCGGCACGCCGGAACTGTGCGTGATCAGGCGCCTGAGCGTGACCTGGCTGCGATCTTCGCCATGCGTGCGTATTCGGAACTCGGGCAGGTAGCGGGACAACGGCTGGTCGATATCGACCACGCCCTGCTCCTGCAGCTGCATGGCCGCCAACGCGGTGAACGTCTTGGTCACCGAGCCGATACCGACCTGGGTACCCGGGGTCATGGCAATGCCGGCGTTCTTGTCCGCATAGCCGACCCCCTGTTTCCACACGACCTTCCCGTCCACGACCAACGCGGCCGACACGCCGACCACGCCGCTGTCCTGCTGCCGCTGCGCCAGCCACTGGCTGAGCTCCGCGATATCGGTGGATGCCTGCGGTCCGGCGCACCACGCCATCGCCGGCAGGGTCGACCACAGCACGGCCAGGAAAACGCCGATGTTCTTTGCTTTCATGGCGAGGCGTGTACTCCTTCAATAGGGGTTTGAGGCGCGTTTGAAGGCTCTGTTCCAGCGCACTTCTGATCCCGAAGAACAAGGCCCAGATCTGGGACTCTTTCCTAGGTGAAACTGGCTTTGCCGGGCTGGCCCGCCGAACATCTTTCTGATCTGACGCCCAGCCGTGTTCGCAACGCGTCCTGCGCTCTCGCCGGAAACTCTCGAAATCCGTTCATGACGGCCAATCGTAGAGTATGTCCAGTGCCTGCCGATACGCCCAGGACGGCCTGCCAAGGAGCAGCCCGCCACCGGATGTGCAGGGAAGCAGGGAATCCATACACCTACTCCGGCCGCATACCGCCGCCGGCAGCCTGGCGCCAGCTTCCCGGATCGGCGTGAGCCGAAACAACCCATGCAAGCTCCCCGCGCAGACCCGGTGCGGGGACGCCTCCACGCCGCCGCGACGGGAATGCATACAGGATGACGCACAGTGGGATTCATGGAACGGGAGCACCCGGAGCACCTGCCCGCATTCCGAATGGACCAGGTCGCCACGGGTCTTCCTCGTGGAAACCCTGCCCTGCCCCATGCTTCGAGGCGGCGAGAAGGCCATTTCTATGGAAGGTGGCCTCATGCAGCTGTACCGGGCATTCCTGCGGGTGGCACCAGGGATCCGATACGCGCCCATGGTCGGTCGCAATGGCTGTGTGCGCCCCCGTCATGCAGCCGGTCGCCCATGCCAACACGGCAGCAGCAGCTGGGGCGCGCAGCAGCACGGGCCGTAGTCCGCGCCGCTGCCTCAGAGGTTACCGGCGCCGTATCTATGAAGCCTTCACGGCATCATGCGCCACGACGACCTCGTGCCCGGCGCTCGCCGGCAAGGAGTCCAGAACCTGGGAAAAAGAGATGGGGCGGCCAATGAGATACCCCTGGAGTTCGTCGCATCCATGCTTCAACAGCCATTGGCGCTGCTCCTCGTCCTCTACGCCTTCCGCGACCACCTTCAGCCCGAGCCCGTGCGCAAGCCGGATGAGGGAGGCGCAGATCAGGGCCTGCCGGTCATTGACGAAAATCTGCCCGATGAACGTGCGGTCGAGCTTGATCACATCTGCCGGCAGACGATCCAGGTATGAGAGCGTATTGAAACCCGTACCGAAGTCGTCGATGGCCACATGCACGCCCATGTAGCGCAGAAGTGCGAAGCTCTTGCGCCAATGGGCATCGTCGTCGATAAGTGCGGATTCGGTGACTTCAATGCCGATACAGTCCGGCCGGACGCCATGCCGCTCACTGAACGCCAGCAGTTCATCCGGCAGGTCTGCCAGGACGGAAGCAATGGCAGGTACGTTGACGGTGACCAGGCAATCCAGGCCACGCTCCCGCAGCGTGGTTACCACCTCGAATGACCGCTTCATTATCAGGCGTAGAAGCTCCTTGCTCAGCCCGACGCTCTCGACGATCGGAATGAACTCGGAAGGCGGTACGGGTTCGCCATTCAACTGCCAGCGAGACAATGCCTCGTACTTCCGCAGGTGCGTGCCCCCGTCATTCTCCACAGCACGAACAATCGGCTGGAAATAGACTTCGATCTCCTCCTCGCGTATCGCGCGCCGCAGCTCAACGGCCAACCGCCGCCGGCGCCGGGAGCGCTCGCCAAGCGCGGCCGTGTAGACGGAGGGTGCGGCCGGATTGCTCTCCACTCGACGCAACCTTGCCGCAAGTCCGGCACACGCAATTATCTGCTCAGCCCGGCTTCCGTCCTGGGGAAAGCGAGACAGGCCGCAGCGAAGATAGATCTGCCATTGGCTGCCCTCAGCAGGTACCGGCTTTTCCATAAAATCACTGGCCTTGACCACCAGTTCCCGCAGGCTTTCCGCATGCGCACTGGCCACCAGGATGCAGTTGGGGGCCTGGAAGCCCCAGAGATCCCCTCCTCTTCCGGATTGCAGGAAAAGAATGACCTCTTTGGCGACAGTGAGCGCGACACTGCTGCCAAACAGCTCGGATACCTCCGTGAGCCCCTGCAGGCGCAGGCTGGCAATCTCGTAGTGGGATCCCAGCAGGCCGGCATCGAGCAAATGGGCCAGGGTGCCTGGATTGAGCAGGCCCGTAGCCGCATCATGCTTCGCCATGTGCTCCAGGGCGCGCGTCATCGATGTGAACGAGCTCACGTCCTCAACCAGTGCCAGGCGCAGGCCGCATCCAGGCGGCAACAGATCCACGGTGGTGACGCGGACGTCCAGTCCAGTGCCGTTCTTGGCCAGATGCTGCCAGACCCTCGACCTGTTCGCCTCGATGCGATCCTCGTTTCGTGCGAGCTGGGCCACCTCAGGACGATCCTCTGCCGGGCGTATATCCAGAATGGTCATCTTCTGAAAATCCGCCAGGCTGTAACCATACAGATCGATGGCAGCCGCATTGGCCCAGACGAAGCGGAGGGTTGGTATTTCGTAGACCCACATCGGCAGTGGGCTGGCCTCGAGAAAGTGCTGGAAGTTTGAGGGATCGAACATTACAGCGCTCCGTCAATTGGCACCTGGGCCCAGGTCGAGCTGGCCAGAACAGCAGTCGGCTATATCCGGCAGCGGCCGCAGCCCGCTGAACTTGAGGCCCGGAAAGTGTCGGGGGAAATCCTACGACCATTGACGTAGCAAGGTTTCCATCCCGTTGCCGCTAATTACGACAACCTGGATGGCGAGCATTGGGCCCGCTGGAGAAAGCGAAATGAAAACGATACTCATGAGGCTCAGGGTGGGTGCGCGACTCGCACTCGCTTTCTCCACCCTGATCGTACTGGCAGCTGCAATCTGTGTATTTGCCATCCTGCAGCTGAGAAACATCCAGCAGCAGATGGATGAGGTGATCGGACGCAACCTGGCGGTAATTGAGCAATCGGCGGAAATGCAGTCGTCGAACGCGGCAATCATTGCGGCGATGGACATACTCACAATGGTCAAGGGCGAGGAGGAGAATCGACAGGCGCTTGCCGAGATCGAGGCCCGTCGCAAGCAGTACTCGGAATCTGCAAAGAAGATCGAGCAACTGACCACCGACGCAGAAGGAAAAGCGCTGTTGAAGCGCATCTCTGACGTTCGCGCCCAGGCCCGGCAGCACAACGATGAGGTCATCGCGCTTGCGCTGGCGGATCGGAATGAAGAGGCACAGGCGATGCTGCTGTCCAAGGCGAGGCCCGCGATGGCCGCGTGGCAGGCACTCCTGAAGGAGGCCAGCAACGCACATGGGCGCAAGGCTGTGGCTGCATATGAAGTTGCCAGGAAGGCGGCCAACCGGGCCAGGGCAGTGCTGTTGACCGCTCTGGGCGTCTTCGTGACCCTGGGGGCCATCCTGTCCTGGGCGATCACCCGGAGCCTGGTGCAGCCGCTCACTCGCGCGACCCGGGTGGCACATGCAATCGCCGGAGGAGAGCTTCAGAACGACGTGGAGACCTCTGCGACCGACGAACCCGGCCAGCTTCTGCGTGCCATGGGGCAGATGCAGGATGAGATACGCAGGTTCTCCAGCGAGACCGGCCGGATGATCTCGCAACATGCGGGCCCCGATATCGCGCACCGGATGCCGACGGACTTCCCCGGAACATATGGCGACCTGGCGAATGGCATCAATACGATGATGTTCGAACACCTCGACGCCATCGTGGATGCCATCGATGTGCTCAACGCGTATGCGAAGGGCGACTTGAGCCGCGACGCGCGGCGCCTGCCTGGCAGCCGCGCGGTACTGCACGAGGCCATGGATGCCGCAAAAGCAAGCCTGATGGCGATAAACGAAGAGATCAAGCGACTGGCACACGCGGCGGCGGCCGGTGATTTCTCGGTCCGCGGCAATGCAGCCAGCTTCGATCATGACTTCAGGATCATGGTTGATGGCCTGAATGCCATGATGGAAGTCAGTGATCAGAACCTGGGCAAGTTGTCGGAACTGCTGCGTGCGCTGGCCGAAGGCGACCTGACCAACCGGATGGAGGGAGACTTCCAGGGCGTCTTCGCCACAATGCGGGATGACGCAAACGCGACCATTGTCCAGTTGGCGGACATCGTCGCCCAGATCCAGGCAGCGGCCCAGAGTACCGACACCGCGGCTACCGAGATCGCCACGGGAAATGACGATCTTTCACGGCGTACCGAGCAGCAGGCGGCGAATCTGGAAGAAACGGCAGCGTCAATGGAGGAGCTCACTTCCACGGTCAGGCAGAATGCGGAGCACGCGCGCCAGGCCAACCAATTGGCACGTTCGGCCGCCACGATCGCGTCGCAGGGGGGCGAGGTGGTGAGCCAGGTAGTGGAGACGATGTCGGGCATCGAGACCAGTTCCAAAAAGATGGCTGAAATCATCTCCGTGATCGATGGAATTGCATTCCAGACGAACATCCTCGCCCTGAATGCAGCGGTCGAAGCGGCGCGTGCTGGCGAGCAGGGGCGCGGTTTTGCCGTGGTTGCCTCGGAGGTCCGCACACTGGCTCAGCGCTCGGCCAACGCCGCCAAGGAGATCAAGCAGTTGATCGACGCGTCGGTGGAGCAGGTCGCGGACGGTTCGAGCCTGGTGCGCAGGGCCGGGACCACCATGGGCGAGATCGTCGGATCGGTCCAGCGGGTCACGGACATCATGGAAGAGATCTCCGCAGCATCCCAGGAGCAGTCTGCGGGGATCGAACAGGTCAACCAGACCATTACCCAGATGGACGAGGCGACCCAACAGAACGCTGCCCTGGTGGAAGAAGCAACGGCCGCAGCCCGTGCGATGGAGGAGCAGGCAGCCGAGCTGTCGAGGGCGGTGTCTCAGTTCCGGCTTTCCAGGACGACGACATCCGACGCCCGCCCCCCGGTAGTCGCGCATCGAGCACGCGCGCCACTGGCTTTCGTGCCCGCAGCGGCCATGTGACAACGTCCGTAGGCTTCACGGCGGGGCCTGTGCACTACGCGCTGGCCCCGCAGCGGTTCATCAGCTCGTCTCGCTGATTGGCCATCGTTGGCTGATTGGCTGGCTGGTAGGGAACGGTACGCCGCACTCCGGTTTTCAGCTGCCGGTTGAATTGGAATCCAGTTCCCAACGGGACGCAGATTTGACGTGAGGAGGCGGTCTACCGAAGCGCAGATCATCGGCTTCCTGCGTGAGGCCGAAGCTGGCGTGGCGGTGAAGGACGCGTGCCGGCGACACGGGTTCAGCGAGGTCTCCCACCCTCTTTGACGCAGCAGGTTCGGCGGCAGCCGCGTGCCGGAGGCCAGGCGGCTCAAGGTGATGGAGGCCGGAACACGCGGCTTAAGAAGCTGCTGCCCGAGCAGGTGTTCGAGACCAACATCATCAAGGACGCCTCACGAAGAATTAGTCCGCATCGGCGCAGGAGTCTGGTGCGGCATTGAGCTGAAACAGCGAAGAATTTGGCCGAAGTTGAGCGGCAGCTGATGACTGCGCCACGGATGCAGCGCCATGCGCCGCGCGCGCCGCTGCGATCCGGGCAACGCTGCATGCAGGGGCGCCTGCTTGAGCGTATCGAAGGCGGCTGGCGTGACCTGCCGCACGAGCCCTGCTGATTCCGCAACGCGCTACTTCCGCGGATGGCGGCGAGCTCCACGCAGATGGAGCGCCATCGCCGTGCCTGGGCTCAAAGCGCAGCCGACCCCCTGCGACGTCAGCCTGGAAAGGACCTGTGACCGTGCCCTGCCCTGCTTCGGGTTCGCGGCGACCATCGTGGCAGCGAGGTCGTGGCAGTCGACTATCCCACCCTGTGGCGCATCCACGTGTACCGCCGCCTGTACGGCAAGCCCCCGTGAGCAGGCACGGGCCGCCAACCGTCCTGCCCCGGCCCAAGGGGGGAGACAACGCCAGCAGTCTCATCGACTCTGCGTCGACCACCGAGGGTTACGGCCCATGGGACAACCAGGCCAACAGCCGCTCTCTTGATCCATGTCATACAACATGTAGTATCAATACGCGAACATCTCCACAACATATTGTTTATGGAGGTGATCCATGGAACCTGGATACGTGGCGGCAACCGCCCCGTTGATCGACCCGGTTCGATCGATGGAGGAATACCTGACCCGCTCCGACTGGCGGGTCAACGCCAATGCCAACCAGGGCTTCTCACTGGGCGGGCTGATCCTGAACGTGTCCGGCAAGGTCACCGCCAACTACTGGCTCTCGCACCTGTATCCGGCCGAGATCGGTCGCGCCCATCGCGAGGCCGACCTGCATATCCACGACCTGGACATGCTGTCCGGCTACTGTGCCGGCTGGTCGCTGCGCACCCTGCTGTACGAAGGGCTCAACGGCGTGCCCAACAAGGTCGAGGCCGGCCCGCCCAGGCACCTGTCCTCGGCGGTGGGGCAGATCGTCAACTTCCTGGGCACCCTGCAGAACGAATGGGCCGGCGCGCAGGCATTTTCCTCGTTCGACACCTACATGGCGCCGTTCGTGCGCAAGGACGCAATGGCCTACGAGGAGGTTCGCCAGTGCATCCAGGAACTGATCTTCAACCTCAACGTGCCCTCGCGCTGGGGTACGCAGACGCCGTTCACCAATCTCACCTTCGACTGGGTATGCCCGCAGGACCTGAAGCACCAGACACCGTTCATCGGCGGTGAGGAAATGCCGTTCACCTACGGCGAACTGCAGGCCGAGATGGATCTGATCAACCGTGCCTACATCGAGGTGATGAGCGGGGGCGACGCACGCGGCCGGGTGTTCACCTTTCCGATTCCTACCTACAACATCACCGCGGACTTCCCATGGGAGTCGGAGAACGCGCAGCGGCTGTTCGAGATGACCGCCAAGTACGGCCTGCCGTACTTTCAGAACTTCATCAACTCCGAGCTGGATCCGGGGATGATCCGCTCGATGTGCTGCCGTCTGCAGTTGGACCTGCGCGAGCTGCTCAAGCGTGGCAACGGCCTGTTCGGCAGCGCCGAGCAGACCGGCAGCCTGGGCGTGGTGACGATCAACTGCGCGCGGCTGGGCTACCTGCATCGCGGCGACGAAGCGGCCCTGTTCGCGCGGCTGGACGAGTTGCTGGAGCTGGGCCGGCGCAGCCTTGAGATCAAGCGTGAGGTGGTGCAGAAGCTCATCGACGACGGCCTGTACCCGTACACAAAGCGCTATCTCGGCACCCTGCGCAACCATTTCTCGACATTGGGCGTGAATGGCATCAACGAGATGGTCCGCAACTTCACGGGCGATGCCCACGACATCACCAGCCAGTGGGGCCATGCATTCGCCCTGCGCCTGCTCGACCACGTGCGCGCACGGATGGTCGAATTCCAGGAGCAGACCGGCCACCTCTACAACCTCGAAGCCACGCCCGCAGAAGGCACTACCTACCGCTTTGCCAAGGAAGACCGCCGGCGCTGGCCGGACATCCTGCAGGCCGGCAGCACCGACAGGCCGTACTACACCAATTCATCCCAGTTGCCCGTGGGCTTCACTGACGATCCATTCGAGGCGCTGGAACGGCAGGAGGCACTGCAGGCGCGCTACACCGGCGGCACCGTACTGCACCTGTACATGGGCGAACGCCTGTCCAGTGGTGAAGCCTGCCGTGAACTGGTGCGGCGCGCATTGACCCGCTTCCGCCTGCCCTACATCACGATCACGCCCACCTTCTCGATCTGCCCGGTGCACGGCTACCTGGCAGGCGAGCACGAATTCTGCCCGCGCTGCGACGAGCGGTTGCTGGCCGAACAACAGGCGGCAACCGTGTCGCCGACCACCGTCGATGCCCTGACATCCAAGGAGACATACGCATGAACAACAATCCACTCTCTGCCGCCGCCGCGTCGCTGTGCGCCGAGGATCGCCAGCGCTGCGAAGTCTGGACGCGGGTGATGGGCTATCACCGCCCGGTGTCCAGCTTCAACATCGGCAAGCAGGGTGAGCACGCCGAGCGGCGCTTCTTCGCCGAGCGCACCGACGCCATCGCGGTGGCCGGCGCCGCATGATCCGCGTGGCCGGAATGACACCGCTGACCACCATCGACTTTCCCGGTCGGCTGGCGGCGGTGTTGTTCCTGCAAGGCTGCCCGTGGCGCTGCAGCTACTGCCACAACCCGGAACTACTGCCGGCACGCGGTGCAGGCGGCCTCGACTGGGATGCGGTGCAGGACTTCCTGGGGCGCCGTCGCGGCCTGCTCGACGGCGTGGTGTTCTCAGGCGGCGAACCCACTTCCCAGGCGAGGTTGCCTGATGCCATTGCGCGGGTGAAAGCAATGGGCTTCCAGGTCGGCCTGCACACCGGCGGCATGTACCCGGCGCGGCTGCAACGGCTGCTGCCCTTGCTGGATTGGGTGGGGCTCGACATCAAGGGGCCGGCGGCACATCACGATGCCATCACCGGCCGGCGCGGCAGCGCGGTACCGGTCGAACTGTCACTGGGGCACCTGCTGGAAAGCGGCGTTGCCTTCGAATGCCGCACTACCTGGCACTCGGACCTGTTCCCGACACAGGCACTGTGTCAACTGGCCGAACAACTGGCCGCACGCGGCGTCAGGCATTGGGTGTTGCAGGAATGTCATGAACCAGGCCGTAGGCGGCATGGGGGTGACCCGGCAGACCTGGCGCGCCTTGGCAGCCACTTCCAGCACTTCACCTTCCGCGGCGGCTAGAGCCTTCCAGCATTTGAGCTCGGAGTTGAAGGCAACCTGCGCTACCCCCGATAACGCGCCAGTATCGGTGCGCCACGCATTCATCCGCCCACATCGGATTCGGCGCGTTGGCCGTGCCACGCACATGAACCGGCCCGAGTTCTGTAGACAATCAGTCGTCGTTCTGCGCGTATCGCCGTTCAAACTCTACCGGTGACACACCGCCAGCGGCACCATGCCGGCGGATCGGGTTGTAGAACATATCGATGTAATCGAACACGTCCGGGGCAGCCATGGCGCGTGTCGGGTAGATCCGCCGCTTGATCCGCTCCTTCTTCAAGACGCTGAAGAAGCTCTAGGCCTCGGCATTGTCGTGGCAGTTCCCGCGGCGGCTCATGCTCGGCACCATCCGGTGCGCTTTCAAGAACGACTTCCAGTCGCTGCTGGTGAACTGACAGCCCTGATCCGAATGCACCAGCACACGTGGGCCCGGCTTGCGCCGCCAAGCCGCCGCCACCAGCGCCTGCAGTACCAGATCACGGGTCATCGTCGGGGCCATCGCCCAACCGACGATCTGCCGCGAGTACAGATCCATCACCGGCGCCAGCAACAGCCAGCCCTCGTAGGTCCGGATATAGGTGATGTCCGTGACCCAGACCTTGTTCGGTGCCTCTGGTGCGAGATCCCGGTTGAGTACGTTGGTCGCCACACCCACGGAGCCTCCGCGATAACGCGGCTTGCGGCCATGTCGCGAGACCGCCCCGCCCCATGCCATGGATGCCGAAGTCCGCCACGCTGGCCACGGCATCAGACAGCCAGCCCATACCGCCGGACGAGTACGCGACCCCTTCATATCTCGACACACCTGTCGCCTGCCTGCTGTTTCAATCAGGCCCGTGCCGGTGTCCACAAAGGCACCGGAAGGGCGCAATCGCGCTTGCCCGACTGTATGCTGCGCGGCCAGATGCGAATGGGATCGCAGCTCGGCTGCACGGGAGAGGAATGGAAAATCGTTACGGAAGGCTCGCGTCATGGGTCTACAACCTGGACAAGCCGGTCGGCCGGTCGTTCGGTGATGTGGAGTACTACCGGCAGCTGCTCGGGGAGTGCGCAGGCCCGGTTCTGGAACCTGCGGTTGGCAACGGGCGGATTCTGGTACCGTTGCTCAAGGCTGGATTCGCGGTCGAAGGGTTCGACACCTCCGAGGAAATGCTGGGCTACTGCCGCGAGGCATGCCGGACGCATGACGTAGCCGCGAACCTGACGCGCCGCCGTTTCGAAGACTTCGCCTATGACAGGAAGTTCGCCGCGATCATCATTCCGGCCGGATCCCTGCAGCTGATCACGGACGCTGCGGCGGCCTCCGCCGTGCTCAGGCGGTTCCATCAGCATCTGCTGCCGGGTGGCAAGCTGGTCCTCGACCTCGATGCGATCGACGGTTTCCTGGGCCCGTCCGGCGCATTGCGTAGCTGGACCACCGAGGAAGGTGAACTGTTGACGCTGATGGATCATCGGGTCGAAACAGACTACATCGCGCAGACGACCCTGTCCCACCTGCGCTATGAACACTGGCGAAGCGGCAACCTGGCAGCGACGGAGCTCGACCTGTTCAAGCTGCGCTGGTGGGGAGTTGAGGAGTTCGCTCTCGCCTTGTGCGCAGCCGGCTTCACGGACGTGGTCGTTTCAGGCAATTACCAGCGCGGTCGCCGCCCCCGGAAGGGCGACCAGGTCGTCACCTTTGAAGCGACACGCCCGGCGAGCGGAACGGCCTGAGCCCGGCCTCCGCGATGGCCCGCATGCCCTGCGGTGCCGCGGCCCGCATGCAGGGCATGGCCCCTCCGCCATGACCGCAGCAGCACGGTGCGCAACCGGGATGCGGCCATGCGGGCGGCATCCCGGGCACAGGGCGCCACCCGTCCTCAGAACGCGGTGGACAGGCGCGTCATCCAGTCCGGCAGGTGATCCAGGGCAAAGGCCTCGAGCCGGCGGTCCCAGCCGCTGAGGATCAGGCCGCCGACCAGCAGCAGCAGGACGCCCAGCAGCTGTTTGCCGCGGCTGCCGGCGCCCATCAAGCGGCCACGCCAGCGGTCCAGGGCGCCGCGTGCGGCGAAGGCGATGACCAGCAGCACGCTGGCGATGCCCAGGCCGAAGGCCAGCATCACCAGCAAGGCCGCGCCCAGGCTCTGGCCTGCCGCCGCCAGCGCGATGGCCGCACCCAGCGTCGGGCCGACGCACGGTGCCCACACCACGCCCAGCAGCATCCCGACCAGGGCCTGGCCCCACAGCCCTCCGCGTGCATCGAATGCAAGCTGGGTGCGGCCCGCCCAGTTCGCCAACGGCGTGGCGGCGCGGGTCAACAGGCGCTGCAGCGGTGGCAGCAGCAACACCAGTCCGGCCAGGCACAACACCACCGCGCCCGCGGCGCGTACCGCCAGGGTGTCGATCCCCAGCGACTGCCCGAAGGCCGCCACCACGAAGCCGGTGGCGGTGAACGCAAGTACCAGGCCGGCCGACAGCGCCAGCGGTGCCAGGCGGTGCCGCTGCGCCGCCGACGACAGCACGATGGGCACCAGCGGCAACACGCAGGGAGAAAGGATGGTCAAGGCACCGGCCACGTAGGCCAGTGCCGGGTTCACGCCCAGGCTCATGCAGTGGCGGCCTCAGCTGCCGGACAGGGTCGAGCGCAGCACCGGCGCGACCCGGGCCAGGTCGCTCTCGTGCGCCACGCGGCCGGTTTCACGCTTGCCATGGAATCCGATCAGCGTGGACTGCATGGTGGCCCCGAACTTCTGCCACAGTGGCTTCTGGGTATCGAAATCGATGCGCAGCACCACCAGGTCGCGGTACGCCGGATCGGCGGTGATCTCTTTGATCGCCTTCTCCTGCTCGCGGCACACCGGGCACCACGGTGCGTGCACCCAGACCAGGATGGGCTTGTTGGCTGCCTGTGCCTGGTCGAAGGCCATCTGGTCGTACGCCCGGATCGCGACGCCGGGCGCCATGGCCATGGTCATCGCCGGGGACGGCGTGGGCGTGGCAGCGGCCATCGCGTCGGTGGCGGGCACGGTGGCGGCCAGCGCAGCGGTGGCAAGCAGGGCATGGACATGACGCATTGGAATCTCCAGTGGGTAGGTGGATATCCATTCGCACGAGGCGCACCGCCGGTTACACCGACGCGAGCATGCCGGTGGCCACGCTCACCTGAGATGCACCCGAGCTCCCGCCTGGAGGCCACATTCCGGCCTGCCCGCGTCGCTGGCGACGATGACCGCTGCATGGCGCGGCATCCGGCCAGCCCTGGCCCGATGGCGACGCATGGCTTGCATGCAGCCGGCAGTTGCCGTGGATCACCGCACCGGCTGCGCATCACCACCGCAACAGGCGCGGCCCCGCCATTGCCCCTGCGGCGGTCGGCAGCGACAGTCCCAGCACGTACCACAAGGCCCAGAACGGGGCGTCCATCTCCGGGCAATGCAGGCAGTAGACGAGGGTTGCCGCGGCCCCCGCCAGCAGCCCTGCTGAAGCGCCGGCAAGTCGCAGCCGCGTCGGCGCCAGGCCGCGCACCGCCCAGAACGTCGTCCCCATCAGCGGCAGCGAGAGAAGGGCGATGCTGAAGGCGCAGCTGCGCCAACTGCGCCCCATGAGCATCGCCAGGCGTTCGTCCCCCGATGCCAGCCACAGCACCGCCGCCGCCCCGCCCCACAGCAGCAGCAGTGGAATCCCCAGCCCCGACCATGCCGCCGCGACCGCCTGCCCCGGGCGTGACAGCCGCAGCGTCACCCACAGCGCACCGCAGAACATCGCCAGCGCAAATCCCGCCTTGGCCCAGAACATGGGCTGGATGGATGCCTCCGCCAGGTCGGGGCGCAGCCCGAAGCCGGCCAGCAGCAGGCCCAGCGACATCAACAGGCCCAGTGGCAGGGCCAGGCCGAACCGGCGCGCAGCCGCATGCCGTTGCACCGGCATGGGATCACTGGCCAGCAGATCGATCAGCTCATGGGTTTTCATGCTGCACTCCGTATCTTCAATGCCAGCGCCTTCAGGCCGCGGTGGATGCCTACTTTCACCGCCGACTCGGACATGCCGGTCAGGCGTGCGGTTTCGCTGACCGACAGGCCGCCGAGCTTGACGTGCAGGATCGGCAGGCGATGACGGTCCGGCAGCGCCTCCAGCAACTGGCCGATATCGTGCCGGGCCTGGGCCGATTCGGTGTCGCTGGCCGCGAACACGTCCTGCGCCGCTTCCAGCGGCAGGTTCAGCGCTTCGCGCCGGTGATGGCTGCGATGGAAGTCCATGAGCTTGTAGCGGGCGATGGCATAGACCCATGCGGTCAGTGGTTCGCCGCTGCGGTAGGTATGGCGGCTGTTGTGGATGGCCAGCAAGGTCTCCTGCAGGATGTCCTCGACGTCATCCGGCGCCCCGCCCAGCCGACGACGCAGGAACGCTCGCAGGCGTGCGCTCAACGCGTCCAGGAAGCACCGGTAGGCCGCTGGATCGCCGTCCAGCCCGGCCTCGAACAACGCACGCAGCACGGCCTCGACCGGATCAGCGGGCGATGGCGATGCGGGGGCCGGCGCGGACATGGTGCGGCTCACCTGCCCCCCTTCGCTGCGCCTGGATCGGGACGGACGCATGGCCAACCCACCCTGCCCGCACCCTGCCGGGGGCGCGGGCACGGCAAGGGGTGGGTGGACAGGCACTTGTCTGGCAAGGAATCGGTCATCCAGGGGAGTTCGTTGCAGGGCGCCTTCCGGTTACACGGTCATTGCAATGCCATTGGACGCGATTCATCCCCTGCGGCACCCGTTGCCCTGTGCCCGTACGCTGTCCTGGCATGGAATCATGCCCCCCCTGTTGCCTGCGACTGCCGTGGGGGCCGCGATTCACCGGAAGGCTGCAGGCGACCGTACCACCGCGGTGGCCGGCGATCATGCCGGCGCAGGCAGCCGGGGGCACTCGGCGCGGGGGAACAACCGCCCCCGGTCCCGCTTTCGCCTTTTTCGCCCCGGTAACGGGTGCAGGCGCAGCGTGGTGCCGGCTTTCCGGAGGATCGACCATGAACCCGCTGACCGCCGTGCTGGAACCTTTGTTCGCGCACCTGCAGCCACGCCTCGTGGATATCTACCAGGACCTGCACCGACATCCGGAGTTGTCGATGCAGGAGCATCGCACCGCCGGCATCGCCGCCGACCACCTCGAACGGCTCGGCTATGCCGTCACCCGCGGCGTGGGCGTCACCGGCGTGGTGGGCGTGCTGCGCAATGGCGACGGCCCGACGGTGATGCTGCGTGCCGACATGGACGCGCTGCCCATGGCCGAGCAGACCGGCCTGCCCTACGCCAGCACCGCCACGGCTACCGATGGCGACGGGCAGACCGTCAGCGTGGCCCATTCCTGCGGCCATGACCTGCATGTGACCTGGTTGATGAGGGCCGCACAGGTGCTTGCCGGGGCGCGTGATGCATGGCGCGGCACGGTGATGGCCGTATTCCAGCCTGGCGAGGAGACCGCACAGGGCGCCAGTGCGATGGTCGGCGACTGGGATCACCTCGGCCTGCCGCATGCCGACGTGGTGCTGGGCCAGCATGTGATGGTGGGCATGGCCGGTACGGTGCGCTATCGGCCCGGGGTGATCCTGTCTGCGGCCGACAGCATGAAGGTGAAGCTGTTCGGGCGCGGTTCGCACGGCTCGCAGCCGCAGACCGCGGTGGATCCGGTGGTGATGGCCGCGGCCACGGTGATGCGCCTGCAGACCGTCGTCTCGCGCGAGGTGTCGCCGCTGGACAGCGCGGTGCTCACCATCGGTTCGCTGCAGGCCGGCACCAAGGAGAAAATCATTCCCGACGATGCCACCCTCAAGCTCAATATGCGTACCTATGACGAGGCGGTGCGCACGCACCTGCTGCAGGCGGTCAGGCGCATCTGCTGCGCCGAGTGCGATGCCTCCGGCGCACCACGGCCGCCGGAGTTCACCACGCTCAGCAGCTACCCGATGACCGACAACGACCGCGAGGCCACCGCACGCGTGGCCGCGGCATTCCATGCCCAGTTCGGCGAGGACGCGCGCGAAGGAAAGCCGATGTCCGCCAGCGAGGACTTCAGCGTGTTCGGCCGTACCTGGGGCGTGCCGTATGTGTTCTGGTTCGTTGGCGGCACCGACCCTTCAGCCTATGCCAGGGCGCAGGCCGAAGGCGCCCTCAACACGCTGCCAGGCAACCATTCGCCGCGCTTCGCGCCGGTGCTCGAACCGACCCTGAAGGCCGGGCTGCAGGCCATGCTCAGCGCGGCGGCGGCATGGCTGTGCGTGGCCGCCGACACCCCACGGAATGTGGCCCCCTGACAGACGGCAGTACCAGGACCGGCGTCATCGGAGATGACGCCGGGTGAGCGGATGATCGTGCTGGACATCAGGCGCCACTGGATGCGGCTGCGCCGGGTGATCCAACACTTAGTGGCGCTGGCACCTGCCGGCCCGGCATGGCGTCGCACCACGCATCCGCGCCGGTCGAGAGAGACCGCGCGGGCGCGCAACGCGCCCGCCGGCATGCGCATCCGCCCGGCAAGGGGGCACGGCTGTCGTGCCCCGGCCCGTCCCGGCTGACGGGCCAGGCGGTATCAACCGGCCAGGGTGGCGTTGTCGATCACGAAGCGGTACTTCACGTCACCGGCGAGCATCCGCTCGTAGGCGGCGTTGATGCCATCGGCGGCAATCAGCTCGATATCGGCGACGATGCCGTGCTCGGCGCAGAAATCGAGCATTTCCTGGGTCTCGGGAATGCCGCCGATCATCGAGCCGGCCAGGGTGCGGCGCTGGGTGATCAGGTTGAACACGTTCGGCGAAGGGTGCGGGGTGGCCGGCGCGCCGACCAGCACCATGGCGCCGTCGCGACGCAGCAGCGCCAGGAAGGCGTCCAGGTCGTGCGGCGCGGCCACGGTGTTGACGATCAGGTCGAAACTGCCGGCGTGCGCCGCCATCGCATCGCGGTCGCGCGAAACCACCACCTCGTCGGCGCCCAGCGCCAGCGCCGCCTCGCGCTTGGACTCGGACGTGGTGAAGGCGACCACGCGCGCACCCAGCGCATGGGCCAGCTTGATGCCCATGTGGCCGAGGCCGCCGATGCCGACGACGCCGACCTTGCGCCCGGGGCCGGCGTGCCAGTGGCGCAGCGGCGACCAGGTGGTGATGCCGGCGCACAGCAGCGGTGCCACCGCGGCCAGTTGGGCCTCCGGGTGGCGGATGCGCAGCACGTAGCGCTGGTGGACGACGATGCGCTGCGAGTAGCCGCCCAGCGTCCAGCCCGGTGCGTCGGCGGTCTTGCCGTTGTAGGTGCCGACCATGCCGTGGCAGTAGTTCTCCAGGCCGTCGGCACAGTCATCGCAATGGCGGCAGCTGTCCACGATGCAGCCCACGCCGACCAGGTCGCCCGCCGCGAAGCCGGTTACCTCGGCGCCGACGGCCGATACCCGACCGACGATTTCATGGCCGGGCACGCAGGGGAAATGGGTGCCGTGCCACTCGGCGCGCACCTGGTGCAGGTCGGAGTGGCAGATGCCGCAGTAGGCGATCTCGATCTGGACGTCGTGCGCGCCAGGCGCACGCCGGGTGATGTCCATCGGCTCCAGCGGGCGGTCGCCGGCGTGGGCGCCATAGGCTTTGACGGTCTGGGTCATGTCGGCTGTATCCGGGTGGGAGGTGATGCATTCTGCACCGGCTTCATTGCGGTGATTAGCCGATGGATTCTTTTAGGCTCTATTAGTCATTCTAATCAATCAGGCGTGCCACACTGGGGCCATGGCACGACGCAATCTCAACGACCTGCTGGCTTTCGTCACCGTCGCCCGCGAGGGCAGCTTCACCCGCGCGGGCGCCACCCTGGGCGTGTCCCAGTCCGCGCTCAGCCAGGCCATCAAGGCGCTGGAGGAACGCCTGCGGATCCGCCTCCTGACCCGCACCACGCGCAGTGTCTCCCCCACCCCGGCCGGCGAGCGGCTGCTGGGGGCGATCGGCAACCGCTTCGACGAGATCGAGGCCGAACTGGAGGCACTGAGCGAACTGCGCGACACCCCGGCCGGGCGGGTACGGATCACCTGTGGCGAACATGTGCTGCGCACCGTGCTGTGGCCGCGGCTGCTGCCGCTGATGCAACGCTACCCGGACATCGGCATCGAGTTCGATGTCAGCTATGGCCTGCGCGACATCGTCGCCGACCGGTTCGATGCCGGCGTGCGCCTGGGCGAGAGCATCGATCGCGACATGGTGGCCCTGCCGATCGGCCCGAAGCTGCGCATGGCGGCGGTCGCCTCGCCGGCCTATTTCAGTGGCCATCCGCCACCCCGGGTACCCGAGGACCTGACCGGGCACAACTGCATCAACATCCGCTTCCCCACCGCCGGCGGCCTGTACGTGTGGGAATTCGAGCGTCGTGGCAGGCAGGTGAACGTGCGCGTGGAGGGACAGGCGATCTTCAACGCGACGCCGCCGATCGTGCAGGCCGCGCTCGATGGCCTGGGCGTGGCGTTCCTGCCGGAGGGTGAGTTCGCCCCGCACATCGAGGACGGTCGGCTTGTACGCGTGCTGCAGGACTGGTGCCCGCCGTTCTCCGGCTACCACCTGTACTACCCGAGCCGGAAACAGCACTCGCCGGCATTCGCCCTGGTGGTGGAGGCGTTGCGCGCGGGCGGATGAGCACGCGACGCGGCAGCCACTTCCTGGCCAGTACGCGCTGACGCCGTGCATGCACCGCCCGCGGGCGGGTCGTGGATGCGGCGGAAGATGCCGTCGCCCTGGCGTACGTCCGCACTCCCGGGCGACGGCTGCGCCCCCCTCCCCCTCCCAACCACGCCCATCGCCGTCCGGGCCGGGTTCTGGGGCACAGCCCTGCGCGGGCGCGGGGCGACACCGCCAGCAACCGCCAGGGCCATCGTCTGCCGCGCCCGGTCTCAGAGCATCGCCGGTTCACGCTCCGGATAGCGGTGCCGGGCGATGGCGGCTGCGAAGCGCTCCACGGTATCGTCCGCATCCGCTCCGGCGAACAGCAGCAACGGATCGTTGTCCAGCGGCGTCACCCCGGTCGCATCCCACACCTGGCGCCCCTCGCCGACGAACAGCAGCGGTTTGCCATGGCGGTAGCCGTCGCGGAGGTGCTCCAGTGCCCGTACGTCGGCGGCCAGTACCGCCGCGGCCGCCGCGCCGCCCACGACCGCCAGCGCGTCGAACAACACGCCCGGCTCGTTCTCCAGCGATGCGTCGGCATCGAACGCGGCGCCGTCCGCATCCTGCAGGCGGCCCACGTGCGGCCCGAGCAGGCGCACCACCGCGCCCTGTGCGGTCAACCCCTCATGCATCGTCGTCACGTCCATCGCGCGGCTGCCATCGGCCACCAGCACCGCGATCCGGCGGGTTCGAATCCCGTCCTCACCGGGTCGCGACAGCAGCGACAGCGCAGGCGACAACGCCACTTCCGGGGTCACCGGGGTGGTGCACACGCGCGGCATTGCCGGCGGCAGCGCCATGCCCAGTCCGCGCGCGACCTCGGCGGCCAGTTCCCCGGAGACGTTGCGCAGCATCGATACCACGCGCCGGCGCACCGCCGGAACCGTCACCTTGCTCAGCTCGAAACGGAATGCATCGGCGATGTGGCGGCGCTCGGCCGGACTCAGGCTGTCGTAGAACAGCGTCGCCTGCGCATAGTGCTCGGCAAACTTCTCCGGCTTGCCGCGCACCTCGTCGCCCTGCGGCGGCTCGGCGAAGGATACGAAGCCGGCCGCTCCGGCCTGGAACGGGCAGCCACCGGCCAGGGAGTTGGGCTCGTAGGACACCCGGCCGCGATGGATGGCCTGGCGATGCATGCCATCGCGCTGGTTGTTGTGTGCCGGCACCACCGGGGCGTTGATCGGCAGTTCGTGGAAGTTGGGGCCACCCAACCGGCTGATCTGCGTGTCCACGTAGGAGTGGATGCGTCCGGCCAGCAGCGGGTCGTTGCTGAAGTCGATACCGGGGATGACGTGCGCCGCGCAGAACGCCACCTGCTCGGTTTCAGCGAAGAAGTTGTCCGGGTTGCGGTCGAGCACCATGCGTCCCACCGGCAGGATCGGCACCAGCTCCTCGGGCACGATCTTCGTGGCGTCGAGCACGTCGAAGCTGAAGCCCTCGGCCTGTTCCTCGCTGAACACCTGGATGCCCAGCTCGTACTCGGGATGGTCGCCGGCCTCGATCGCCTCCCACAGGTCGCGGCGATGGTAGTCCGGGTCCGTGCCGGAGATCTTCACCGCCTCGTCCCACACCAGCGAGTGCGTGCCCAGCCTTGGCCTCCAGTGGAACTTGCAGAACACCGATTCGCCGTGCGCATTGACCAGCCGGAAGGTATGCACGCCGAACCCCTGCATCATCCGGTAGCTGCGCGGAATCGCGCGGTCGGACATCTGCCACATCAGCATGTGGGCGGACTCGGGCATCAGCGACACGAAGTCCCAGAAAGTGTCGTGCGCCGACGCCGCCTGGGGCATGCCATGGTGCGGCTCGGGCTTGACCGCGTGCACCAGGTCCGGGAACTTCATCGCGTCCTGGATGAAGAACACCGGCATGTTGTTGCCCACCAGGTCCCAGTTGCCCTGGTCGGTATAGAACTTCACCGCGAAGCCGCGCACGTCGCGCGCGGTGTCCTTGGAGCCACGCTCACCGGCTACCGTTGAGAAGCGCACGAACACCGGGGTGATCTTGCCCGCCTGCTGGAACGGCGCGGCGCGGGTGAGTGCGGAAAGATCCTCGTAGGCCTCGAAGTAGCCATGCGCGCCGGAACCGCGTGCATGCACCACGCGCTCGGGGATGCGTTCATGGTCGAAATGGGTGAGCTTCTCGCGCAGGATGAAATCCTTCAGCAATGCCGGCCCGCGCAGACCCGCCTTGAGACTGTTCTGGTTGTCCGCGACCGCCACCGCCTGGTTGGTGGTCATGTGCCTGCCCGAGCCGTCGTTGCGCGCCCGCTGCAGCGGCGCGGCATTGGCGTCCTGGCCTGCGGCCGCGGCGGCGCCGACCTTTGCGCCGGCGTTCGCTTCGCTCGTCGTACTGGCGCCTGCCGCCATGGCGGGTTCCGGAAAGTGTTCGCCTTGCGTGGGCATGCCCGCGGCACTGCCGTACTCGGCGGACTTGTCGGCGTTGTGGGTACGCTGGCCAGCCCACCCATCAACCAGGCCCGGCACCTCATCCTCGGGCCGCAGCGGCCGCCGTGACCCGCTGTCGGCCGGGCCGCTGTCCGAACGCGCCGCGGCCTTGCCGTGTGGAGGATGGGAAGAAATGCCTTTCTTGCTGGCCATGGGAGCACCTGATGTGGAACGGGCCTCCACCCTATTTGCCTGCGGTAAAACATGCGTGACCCGGCGCCGGCATCCCCTCACGGCACCTTGATCGCGCTCATGTCCCGGTCTGCGAATGCGGCGCTTCCACCGGCTTTGATTCGGGCGAGTCCTTCTGCCGCAGGTAGATGCTCAACAGCACGATCGACAGCACGGCCAGGAACTCGCTCTGCCAGTTCTGCATCGATTCGAACCAGAACCGCGCACTGCCAAGGTGGTCGTCGAGCCCGATGCCCGCTTGTCCCTCCAGTGCGCGCTGCTGGTTCTCATGTCGCCAGCTTCCGTAGCAATGCCCGGCGAACGCCAGCGCGAACAGCACCAGGTAGGCCAGCGACAGCGAATTGGCGTACAGGACCTTCCACACCCCGCCCCGGCGCACCGGCCACGGGGGCGTTCCGGGCTCTATCTCGTCTACCTCCGCATCCGGCTCCAGCTTGCGCGACTCGGCCGAACCACGCTGGCGCGGCACCACCGTCAGCAGTACGTACATGCCCATCTGCAGAAATTCACTTTCCCAGTTCTCGAATGTGGCCGAGACGAAATGGCCGCTATGCAGGTACTGGCCCAACGTGAGTGCCGCTGCACCGCTTTGCGCCAACTCCGCGTTGAATGTGCGCAGCCCGGTCCAGATCTATCCAGCCAGCGAGACCGCAAACAGCGCAAGCAAGGCCAGCGACAGCCCGTTGCGGTGGATGAACGACGCACTGTGCTTGTTCATGGGCTTACTCCGGTCCGCGGCAGACCTTGACCAGCGTCCACGAAAGCCCGCGTCAAGGACCGTGGCACCCATCTTTCCGACAGGTCACATCGATGAACGAAGCGCCATCGGCATGCACGGCGCATGCAGTTGCTTCACGCCGGCCACCGCCCGTGCTGCCAACAATCCGGTCTCCCCCCAGCGAGGACACCGTCATGAGTCGAGACCGCAAAGACCCGCCCGCTACCGATGCCGAACGCGATGTCAGCGAAACCCCGCAGCAGCGCCGCGAGCGCAAGCATCACGAAAGCCGTAACCACGACGAGGCACTGGAGGAAACGTTCCCGGCGAGCGACCCCGTCTCGCCGTTCGTGCCGGCAAAGACGCCGGAATAGGCCACGACCCGAAGCGCGGGCGGCCGCGCGCCGCCCGCACCCCGCAGGCACGCGCCAGGGACCGCGAGAACCGCTAGAACCAGTGCTGGCGGCGGCCCAGCACGAACGCACCCAGCCCCATCGCCACCAGCCCTGCAAGCGCTGCATAGAAGCCGGCATCGCCACTGTCGAAGAGCCCGGCACCGAAGTTCATGCCCAGTGCGCCGACGATGGTCGCCATCAACCCGGTCACCACGGTGACGAAGGTAAGCACCCGCATGGCCTGGTTGGTGCGCAATGCGGTCTGGTTGCTGAACAGCTCGAAGCTGCCCAGAACCTGGTCGCGCGCGTTCTCGACCATGTCCAGCGCACGTTCGAAACGCATGTTCAAGGCGTTGAAGTGACGGTCCGCCTCGCGCCCTTCGTCAGGCCGGAAATCCGGGCGTGACATCGCACCGAACACCACCCGGTGCGGTGCCAGCATGCGCCGCAGGCGCGACGCCCAGCGACGCAGTCGCTGCAGTTCCTTGAGCGCATCACATGCACCCTTGCCGAGGATGCTGACCTCCAGCCGTTCGATCGCCAGTTCGTGCTCGTCGATGGCCGTGAAATAGCTGCCCAGCAGGCGGTCGAGCACGGTGGCCACGAAGCTCTCCGCGCCGAGCACGCCCACCCTGTCCGGCTGCTGCGTGCGCATCTCATCCAGGAACGCAACCGGCTCCCGGCGGAAGGTGACCACGCGGTCGGCACCGGCCACGCAGACCAGTACGACTCCGTTGACCCGGTCCTTGTTGTCGCCGCCGCCGGCAACCACCGCGCGTACCCAGAAGAAGGCCTCGTTCTGCCCGACCTCGGGCACGCTGCCGCCGTCCAGGAACGGGCGGGCGGCCTGCGGCAGCTTCCATGCCGCCCACACCGCATCGATCTGCTCATCCGAGGGATCGCACAGGTCGACCCATGCCAGCGTATCGCGCGCCGGCTGGCAGGCGGCCAGCGAGCACTGGCTGATCGCCTGCGCGTGTCCGCGCGCGTCGAACAGCCTGCAGAAGAAGCCGGCGCGCGCCGCTCCGGCCGCCTCGGCCGCATCACCATTGCCGCCGGCCGCCTGCATGACTACAGGTAATCCTGCCGCGCCTTCTCCGCGCGCGCCGCACCGATGGCGGTCTGCACGTCCTTCTGCTCTTCCGGCGGCGGCAGGACCGCGGGCATGCCCAGGCTGCGGATCCACAGTTCACGTGCCCATCCGCGCGTGTGATAGAGGTGATGATCCTCCTGCGTCTCCACCGCGGCATGGGCCTGCGCGAGCAGCCCGGCGTGCGGCCCGCCCTGTTCGGCGACCTGGCCGATCAACTCCCAGTTCATGTGATCCTTGGTCTCGGCCAGCACGACGCATTCGGCCGCGACCAGCTCCGCGTCGGCGGGCTTGGCATTGGCCAGCGCCATTTCGATCGCAGCGACCAGCGACGCCCCCTGGTGGGCGACGACATCGCGTCCCGGACTGGGGGTTTCCGTGTCCAGGCCCATCTCCTCGAACACGCGCATCAGGATCCGTTCGTGGTTGCGGGTCTCCTCGAGGTAGCCCTCCCACTCCTGCTGCAGGTCCTTGTTGCGTGCCGCACGGATGGCCGCGGTGTACACCTCGATGCCACCACGTTCGGTTTCCAGGGCCTGCAGCAGCAGTTCGCGGACCTGCGCCGCATGGATCTTGGAAGTCATGGATGTTCTCCCGGGTTGAGGAACGCCCGGTATAGACAGGCAACTGCAAGGAGGCCGTGATCGGGCGTGAAGCAGGCGTGGCCGCATGCGGACATGCATGCGTTGCAACGGGGGCGGGCCCTCGTCGCGCGACAGGCCCGCCCATTCCCTCACCCGACCACCAGCGACCAGGGAATTTCCGAGCCCTTGAACTTGTAGCGGAATCCCTCGCAGTCGATCTGCCTTGCCAGGTTGCCCTGGTCATCGGCCAGGGTACTGATCTCGATCAGCGTGTTGGCCGCCACGGGCGCGCTCCTGGCGGGAATGCCCATGGTCTTGATGTCGGCCAGCTCCGTGGCGATGCGCCTGACCGGGCGGCGCTCTTGTCCCGGTCCCACCAGATAGAGTTGAACACCTTTCACAGCAAGATTCCTCATGGTTGTTCCCGCCCCGGCATGCACCATTTAGCCTGCGCGAAGTGAAGCCATTGCGTGCGTGGCGCGGTCGTGGCGTGAAACCCTGAAACCGGTCACGAACCGGTGCCCCGTGGCCCCGTTGCCCATGATCCGTGCCAACGCATGCGCTGCGTCTGCCATGCACTTGGCGCCGGGCACGCACGCGGCACCCGCTGCGCGTGCACATGGCCATCACCGATCTGCTGCATGGTCTTAATCGCCCGCCAGCCATCATGACCTCGGAGCACTTCCGCTCCGCGTGGAGAATCGACATGGACACCAGCAAGATGAAGCACTTCCTGCTCATGGGCATCGTCGCGGCCGCCAGCGCGGGTTCCATCACCACGGGCCATGCAGCCCCCCAGGCGCATGGCACGCAGGAACACGAATCGGCGCAACCCGGCAGCGACACCTGGATCACCACCAAGGTCAAGGCCGATCTTCTCGCCACCAAGGACATCCCCGGCATGGCGATCAAGGTCGAGACCGTCAATGGCGTCGTATCGTTGAGCGGCGACGTGGACAGCAAGGTCGAAGCCGACAAGGCTGTCGCCGTCGCCAAGGGCATCAAGGGCGTCAGCCGCGTGGACAACCGGCTGGTGGTACGCGCCGGCAAGTGACTTCGCCGGGCGGCGCGTGGGCCCTGGCCGACGGCCGCCCGTGCATCTGCACCGGCGCCACGCCGCGCTTCGCATGCTGCAGCGTGGTTGCCACCGCTGGCCGGTCATGCCGGTGCCCGCAGCGCGGGGGCATACGCGACAGGGGCGCGTGCCTGGCACGCCTGCACATCGTCATGCGCGTGGCGGACGGACGGCGCGGCTGGCGGACGCGGCGCCGCCGCACGGATGACTGCGCCGACGCGGCGCACTCATGAATCTGGTCTGCGTGGGTTGCGCCCGGCCAGGCGCGCGGCAATGGGCGCCAGGTCCTGCCGGATCCGGTCGATGTCGCCCCAGGGATGCTGCTTCATCCGCTTCATCCGGCGTGGTGCCGAGGCGATGTCGTAGGCGTCTGCGCGCCGGACCCTGCCCAGCTCCTCCCAGCGCAATGGCATGGCCACCGGCGCGCCCGGCCGGGCCCGCAACGAGAACGACGCCACGCTGGTGGCACCCCGGCCGTTACGCAGGTAGTCGATGAAGATGCGCCCCTTGCGCTGGCGCTTGCTGGCCGTGGCCACGTAGGCCAGCGGATCGGCAGTCGCCATGGCTTCGGCGAAAGCACGCGCGAAGGCCTTCACCTGCGACCACTCGCATGCCGGCCGCAGCGGCACCACCACGTGCAGGCCCTTGCCGCCGGAGGTGCGCACGAACGATTCCAGGCTCAGTTCGCGCAGGTGATCGCGCACCTGCCGGGCCGCTGCCACCACCCGGGCCCAGGCCACCCCCGGGCCAGGATCGAGATCGAACACGATGCGGTCAGCCAGGTCCGGCGCATCGGCCCGCGTGCCCCACGGATGGAACTCCAGCGCACTGAACTGCACCAGCTCGAGCAGCCCGGCCGCATCGCGCACCACGATGTAGTCCGCGCGGGTGCCGCCCTCCTCCTCGATCGGCACCGTGTCGACATGCCAGGTGCCGGGCGGCAGGTGTTTCTGGAAGAAACACGGTCGCTGGGTGCCCTGCGGACAGCGCACCACCGACACCGGCCTGCCGACGATCTCCGGCAGCAGCCACGGCAGCATGTCGCGGTAGTAGGCGAACACTTCCTGCTTGCGGATGCCGGTGTCTGGATACACCACACGGCTGGGGCTGGTCAGCACCACATCGGTGGCGGCAGCTGACGACCCGGGCATATGGTCAGGCATGCTGTGTTCCTCCGGTACTGGAACCGGCGCCGCGGCGCGCAGCTCGGCCACGTTCCGGTCGGCGCGGATGGTCTTGAACGACGCCTGCCGCAGCAGGCCCTGATTGCCGGTGCCATGATGGAACACTTCCACCACCATGACCGGCTTCACCCATTGCACCCTGCCCGGCCCGACGGCCCCGGCAGTGATGGCCGGTACCGGGGTGTCGCGGGCGAGCGGCGACAGCCGCCGCACCAGTGCGTCGAGCGTGTGCTGGTTGAAGCCGCTTCCCACCCGGCCTGCATAGCGCCAGCCCCTGCGGCCCACGGGCGTGGCCAGCAGCAGCGCCCCCAGCCCACTGCGGCTGCCCTTGGGTGCGGTGAACCCAACCACCACGAACTCGTCGGACATGCGGTGCTTGACCTTGCGCCAGTGGTCGCCGCGACCGCTGTGGTAAGCCGCCGCGGCACGCTTGGAGATGATGCCCTCCAGGCCGCGTTCCACCGCCATGGCCAGGGCGCGCTGGCCATCGGCCACGTGCGAGCTGTACACCAGCGGCGGCGATGCCGACTCCAGCAGCGTGGCCAGCAACGCCTTGCGGTCGTCCTGGCGGCAGCCACGGACATCGACATCGCCCAGTTGCAGGATGTCGAACAGCACATAGGACAGGGGCGCGGCGCGCTCACCCGACAAGCTGGCCTGCAGCAGGCCGAAATCCTGCTGGCGTCCGGCCCCCGCCACCAGCTCGCCGTCCAGCACCGCCACGACATCGAGCGCCTGCAGGGCCTGCACGATCGCGGGCAGCCGCTGCGTCCATTCCAGCGCGTTGCGCGACCACAGCCGCACCCGGTCGCGGGCCAGCTGCGCGATCAGCCGATAGCCATCCCATTTGGCTTCGTGCAGCCAGCCGTCCCCGTCCGGCACCGCCTCCACCAGGTTGGCCAGCTGCGGCGCGTGGAATGCAGGTTCTGCGCGGGTGCGGCGGGCACCGGGCAGTTTGGCCGCGGCTGCCAACAGGCGCCGGCCCCGCGCCGGCACGGGGCGTGGTCGCGTGCCCGCGGCCGGCCCCCGCCCGGGCGGGGCAGCGTCCAGCAGGTCGTCCGCCTCCAGTGGGGCCGCGTACGCGTCGCGCGCCTTGAACAACAACCATTCCGGCTGCCGCCCACGTGCACCCGAACGCACCAGGTGCCATCCGCCCCTGAGCTTGCCGCCGAACAGCTGGAAGCGCAGGTGCCCCCTGGCCAATTGCTCCTCCGCATCGCCGTCGGTAGCCCAGGTGCCGTGGTCGAAGATCGCGACATGGCCGGCGCCATACTGGCCTGCGGGGATATCCCCTTCGAAATCCGCGTAGTCCAGCGGATGGTCTTCCACTTGGGCCGCCAGCCGCTTTACGGACGGGTCCAGGCTCGGCCCCTTCGGTACGGCCCAGCTGCGCAGGGTGCCGCCCACCTGCAGGCGGAAGTCGTAATGGCGATGGCTGGCGTGGTGCAGCTGCACCACGAAAACGGGGTGCATGCCGCGCGCGCGACGGCGGTCCACCGACGGTTCGGGGGTCCGGTCGAACCGGCGCTTGCGTCGATAGTCGTACAGACTCATCGCCGCTCCAGGCCCGGCGTTGGTGACATGGCAGGCAACGGCACCCCGCTGTTACGCCGATGCCATGCATCCAGCTCAGCCTGGCCCAGGTCATCGGGCATGGTCTCCAGCAGCACGCAGGCGTCCAGTACATCGCGCAGCACGCCCAGCGGCGTGCCAGGCACCGCCGGCGGCCAGTACGCGACCGCGCCGAACTGCTCGACCATTGCCTGCACGTGGTGCTGCAGGTCTGCCCCTGCCTGCAACAGGCGCTGGCGTACCCAGCCGCGCAGCGGGGCGTGCGCCACGAAGCCCTGCGCGACCTGCGCATCGCGCCAGCCGGCCAGTGCCGACAGCGCGCCGCGGACCCACTCGGTGCGGCCGCCCGCGCGCGCGGGGACCAGCAGCGGCGCCGGCGCGGCATGCGCCCGCAGCTGGCGCTTGAGCGTGGTTTCCCATGTCCGCGCCTCGGCCACGGTGGCGGCCTCCAGCAGCCAGCCGGCATCCAGGTCGAAGAATTCGTAGTAGCGTGAAGAGAACGCCTGCATCCGCACCAGCGGATCACCGGCGATGCCCAGCTTGGCATGGTCCTCATTCGCGCAGGGCAGCACGTAAAGGAAAGTCGTGCCGTAGACCCGCCGGCCGATGCTGCCGACTGGAATCAAGCGACGGCCGCCGCCCATGCTCAGGGCGCCGCCTTCCGGCGCGTGGACGTGCCTGCCTTCTTCGCGGCGGACTTGCGCGGTGCCGCCTTCTTCGCCGGTTTCCGCTTGCCGGCAGGCGTGCGCTTGTTCTCTTCCAGGCTTTTCTGCAGCAGCGCCATGAAATCGACGACGTTGGTGGTGGCATCCTCCGCCTCGGCGTGTTCGTCGATGATCCGGGTGGTGGCGCCCTTGGCCTTCAGGCGCTTGCGGATGATCGCCTCGAGCCGGCCACGGAACTCGTCCTGGTAATCGTCCGCACGCCACGGCACCGACATCGATTCGATCAGGCTCGCAGCCATCTCCGTCTCGCGTCTGGAGATACGGTAGTCGGCAGGCTTGCCCCCGGGCAGCCTGTACTCGGCCGGGTCCACCAGTTCCTGCGGATAACGCAGCATCATCAACAGCAGCGCCTCGCCCTCGGGCACCACCGCGCACAGGTACTCGCGGGTGCGGATGACAACGCGCGCGATGCCGGCCCTGCCGGTGTCGCGCAGCGTCTCGCGCAGCAGCACGTAGCCCTTCTCCGCCTTCTTGCCGGGAACGATCACATACGGCTTTTCATAGAAGCGCAGGCTGATCTCGCCGCGCTCGACGAACGCTTCCACGTCGATGGAGTCGTGGGTCTGCGGCGCAGCCGAGGCGATGTCCTCCTTTTCCACCACGACATAGCTGCCCTTGTCGTACTCGAATGCCTTGACGATGTCCTTCCATGGCACTTCCTCGCCGGTTTCGGCATTGACCCGTTCGAAGCGGATCGGCTTGCGGTCACGCGAGTCGAGCATGCGGAAGCTGATGTCCACCCGGCGCTCGCCGCTCATCAGCGACACCGGGACGTTCAACAGGCCGAAAGACAGGGTTCCCGTCCAGATCGGACGCGCCATGGCGTGCATACCGTTGTGAACTGGCGACAACGCTGGCCAATACCGGCTAAAGCAGGCGTGAAGAACCGCCCCGGCACGTTCACGCCCGTACCGGGAATATCCCGCGGACGTCACGCGAGCGGGCCACCGGTGCCAGCAGCGAATGCGCCACCACCGCCAGCGCATCGCGCTTGCGCCGTGCGCTGATCGCGGCCACGCAGTCGGCCGGCACCCACAGCCCGAATTCATGCATCTTGGCGTCCTGCGCGGTCGCCAGCACGCACGAATCGGCAGCAATCCCGGTCAGCACCAGCCGGCGGACGCCCAGCTTGCGCAGCAGGATCGCCAGCGGCGTGGCATGGAACGCCGAGTGCTTGGGCTTGAGCACGTGGTAATCGCCGGGCCGTGGCGACAGCCGCTCCACCGTGGCTGCGGCATGGCCACCGGCTTTGGCGCAGGCTTCGACCAGGTCGCCGAACTGTCCCTGCCAGCGGGCGAAGTTGTCGTTGACATGGATCACCGGCTGCGCTGCCGCATCGAAACGCCGGCGCAGGTCGGCGATCGGCCGGCAGATCGCGACGGCGCCTGCGCCGAGCGCGTCGCCGCCTTCGAAATCGAACAGGTTGACCATGTCCAGGATGATCAGCGCGGTCGCGTTGGCCTTGCCGGTCGCCATGCTCGCCCTGCCGCACTCAGCCGCGCGGGCCGCCCATGACCGGCAGGACCACGCCGCTTATGTAGCTGGCGGTCACCGGCGAAGCCAGGAACACGTAAGCCGGCGACACCTCCTCGGGCTGCGCCGGCCGCCCCATGTCGCTGTCGCCGCCAAACCGGGCGACATCGCCGGCATCCTTGTCCGCCGGGTTCAGCGGCGTCCACACCGGGCCCGGCGCGACGCAGTTGACGCGGATGCCACGGGGCAGCAGTTGCGCCGCCAGGGACAGGGTAAGGGCATGGATCGCGCCCTTGGTCGCCGAATAGTCGATCAGCGACGGACTGCCGAACAGCGCGGTCTCCGAACCGGTGTTGATGATGCTGCCGCCCTGGCCCAGGTAAGGCAGCACCGCGCGCGCCATGTGGATATAGCCGGCGATGTTGGTCTGCAGGGTCTCCTGCAGGTGCAGATCGCCAAGATCCTCGAGCCGGTGGCAATGCAGCTGGAAGGCCGCATTGTTGACCAGGATGTCGATGCCGCCCAGCGCCCGGTTCGCCTGCCGCGCGGCCTGGTCGCAGAATGCAGGGTCACGCACGTCACCGCTGATGGCGATGCAGCGCCGGCCCTCTTTCTCGACCGCGGCGCACGTGGCCCGCGCATCCTCGTGCTCGTCCAGGTACAGGATCGCCACGTCGGCACCTTCGCGCGCGAACAGGACGGCCACTGCCCGGCCGATGCCCGAATCGCCCCCGGTGACCAGTGCGCGCATGCCCTGCAGTTTGCCGCTGCCGCGGTAAGCGGGTGCCTGGTAGCGTGGCGGCAGCTGCAGTTCATGCTCGTTGCCCGGCTTGTCCAGGTGCTGTGCCGGCATCTTCGCCGGTTGCCGGCGGACGCCGGCCTGGACGCCTCCATCGGAGGATGCGGGCTTGCCCGCGCCCTGCCGGCGGGCCTGTGTCTGCAGGGCGCGCTGCCGCGCGGCGGTGGTGTCCGCGCCTGCCCCGGCGGTCTTCGCGCGCCCCTTGCCGGGTTGCGCCGAGGCCGTGGATTTCCTGCTGCCGGATGTCTTCCTGCCAGTAGCCATGGATCATGCTCCTTGTACGGGTATGGAGGGCTATCAGGCATTCATGCGGCCGCGTGGCCGGCGCAGTGTTCGCAACAATGGACCACGCCGGCGGACTCGATGCCATGGCCGATCACCGCGCATCGGCAATGCGCGCAGCGCGGCGCCATGGCGTGGATCGCGCATTCGAACGAATCGAAGGTGCCGGTGACGGCCCCTTGGGTCACCGTGAAACTGTTGGCATATTCATTTCCACAGACGTCGCAGGTCGCCATGGCCATGTCCTCGATGCAGATGGAGTGCTGATTGTCCGCGGCGCCGCCGCTGCCCGGCCGTGAAAGGACGTGGACGCCATGTGCATGAGGGGCCGTCAGCGGTGGCAAGCGCGCAGCAGGCGCAACGCGGCCGCTTCCAGCTGGCGTATGCCACGAAGTGCGCGCAGGGGTTCAAGCCGGCCGGCGCGCCAGGCATCGAACACGCAGGGGTCTATGTAGGACGCGCGACACACCGCCGGAGTATTGCCGAGAGTGGCCGCCACCGATGCGACCACCTGGTTCTGCATCGCGGTGCAGTGCGTCGCACTGGCATCCGCGGGCAGTGGCAACCGCGCCAGTTCCATCAAGACGGTCAGGGTTGCTCCCCATGTGCGGAAGTCCTTGGCGCTGAACGCAGCGCCGGTCGCCTGCCGCAGGTAAGCGTTGATATCGCCGGAATCGACCGGCCGCACCTGGCCGTCGTCGTCCAGGTACTGGAACAGCATCTTGCCGGGCAGGTCATGGCAACGCCGGATCAATCCCACCAGCCGGGCGTCGTCGATGTGCAGCACGTGCACGCGGCCTGACTTGCCGGCGAACCGTATCTGCGCGACGCGCTTTGCTGGCAGGCGCACATGGCGGGTGCGCAGCGTGGTCAGACCGTAGGAGCGATTGCTGCGCGCATAGGCCGCATTGCCGACCCGCGCATACGTCCGGCCCATCACCGATACGACCAGGGCCAGGACCTTCTCGCGTGGAAGCCCGCTCAATGCCAGGTGCCGACGCACCTGCCTGCGCAGCGCCGGCAGTGCCTTCCCGAACGCCAGGATGCGATCGAACTTGTCCGTACGACGCCGCCGCACCCAGTCCGGGTGGTAGCGGTACTGCTTGCGCCCGCGCGCGTCGCGACCGGTCGCCTGCAGGTGCCCGTCGGCGCTGGCGCAGATCCAGACGTCCCTATAGGCCGGCGGGATTGCCAGCTGGCGGATCCGCTGCAGGGTCTGGCGGTCGCGCACCGTTGCACCATCGGCGTCAACGTAGCGGAATCCCTTTCCGGCGCGCAGCCTCACGATGCCCGGTTGCCGGTCATGGACGTGGCGCAGGCGGCTCTCACCCATGGCCTGGCCCGATCATGGAAACCCATCGCGCAGGCATGGCCGCATGGCGATCCAGCACGCCGCTCACCAGGGCGGAATGACCATCACGAGTACCAGCAGCAGCACCACGGCGCCTATGAGCACCATCCAATGACCACGTTTCATCCGGACATCACCTCGCAAGCAACAATCGATCCACGGCCGCCGCGCCGCATGCGGTCCCGCGTGGATACCGCGCACACCACCGCTTCCCTTGCGCGCGGCAATACCGATGACCCATGCACGGAACCGGAATGGAACGCGCGGCAGGACCTACAGGCATCCTCTCCGGCACTCCGTCGCAGGCACCGTGCGCAGACACTCAGTACAGGGCCGACGCGCTGGACCAGAGCGACTGCGCCGTGACCGCCGCAAGCGCCCCCAGCGACATGTAAACAACGGCTGACAGACTCCGGGAGAGCAACCGCCTCATCACCCTTCTCCTGCGATACGGCCGGGCTACAGTCATAACGCCCGCTGCGTGACCGGCGCGGGAAGATCGGTGCAGATGTCGTGAACACGGCGCTTCAATGGCCTGCCGCGATCACGCCGCAGGAATCACCGGCATGCCACCGGTAACACCCTGGCTACTGAGCACCGACTACCTGCATGCGCGCACGGGGCGGTGACTGCTCCTACCGCGTCCCGGCATCGGCCGGGGGCACGTGCCCAGGCAGGAGATCCGCAACGCGCACGTGCGCCCATCCCCCCACCAGCTGATGATGGGCGGCCAGGTGCGCGTCCGACGGCAGTGGTGGACGCGGCGTCCCGGACTGCCCTTGGCGGGCGTCCCGCTGCAGGGAACAGCCCATGCCGGGGATACCGGCATCCGCATGACGGGTCCGCCTTGCCGGTCGGCAGTTGCCGCTCAAGGCTGCTCTTACCAGCAGGCTTCGTGGACCCGGTTGTCCCAATGGCTGGAAAGCGCGAAGCCCCGCTTCAGCCCTGCTTTGCGGAACGCCGCATCGCGCCCTTTCCGCGCCCTCGCACAGGCGTCTTCCGCGGGGCGCGCATTGCGCCGCGCAGGGGCGGTGCGCCGGGACCGCGGTGCGGCGCGCGTGGCCGGCCGAGGCACTGCGGGCGGACCCGCCGTCTGCAGCAGCCGCTGCACGGTCCAGACCTTCACCGGCGGCCCGGCGCATGGCTGGGACTGATAGGCCACCTGGCCGCCATCGAGGCACTTGAACACCTGCAGCGGCACCACGTGCGGCGCGCTGGCCGCCACCAGCAGTAACAGGAATCCAACTTTCGCCATCACCGGTTCCGTTCAGGCTGTCCGGACCCCATCATCGCGTCGGGCATGGGCGGGAAACATCAGCGGCACATCCCTGCCGGGGTCGTCACGCTGCCCTGTTCGAGGTCGGACAACCGGCCATGCGCGCATGGAGTTTTTTTTTTCACAAATGGCTTGCTCGGCCCGAAAAGCCGGGCTATCATTTCTTTCTCGGCAACAAGCAACAACGGGGCCATAGCTCAGCTGGGAGAGCGCCTGCATGGCATGCAGGAGGTCAGCGGTTCGATCCCGCTTGGCTCCACCAAATCCGGACATTAGGCCGTCTGGAAAGCCGAAAAAAAACTTGATGAAGTTTACGCGTCCCCATCGTCTAGAGGCCTAGGACATCACCCTTTCACGGTGGCGACCGGGGTTCGAATCCCCGTGGGGACGCCATTCATCGAAAACAAAGACCCCGGTTTCACAAGGGTCTTTTTTGTTGGAGACATTGCCCTGCCCAACAGGCAATGAGGAAGAGAAAAAGCTTCCACTCCGACAAAGAGTCCGGTAATATTCCGCGCTCGAAAATTTGGATACGGGGCCATAGCTCAGCTGGGAGAGCGCCTGCATGGCATGCAGGAGGTCAGCGGTTCGATCCCGCTTGGCTCCACCAAATCCGGACATTAGGCCGTTCGGATTGATTGACAACGAAGCATACGCGTCCCCATCGTCTAGAGGCCTAGGACATCACCCTTTCACGGTGGCGACCGGGGTTCGAATCCCCGTGGGGACGCCAATTCAAGGAAGCTCTGCCCAGGCAGGGCTTTTTTGTTGCCCGCAAGAAGAGGCGCTCGCCCTGATCCGGCCTGCAGCCCCACTCATTGCGGCCGCAGGGCCTTGGCCAGGGCCTGGCGCAGGTCGCTCCCGGTATAGGGCTTGGCCAGCGTCACGCCGGCATCGAATATCCCGGGCAGCCGCGATGCATCCATCCCGGTCGCGACCAGGAACGGGATCCCGCGCCCGGCGAGTACCTCGGCAACCGGCGTACTGTCTTCGTCGTCGGCCAGGCAGAAATCGAGCAACGCCAGTTGCGGGTGCAGCACATCGATCATGTCCAGCGCGGACCGCACGGTTTCGGCCACGCCCACGACGTGCAATCCCTCGCGCTCGAGCTGCAACTGCAGCAGCGTCGCGTTCAAGTCGTCGTTCTCCACGATCATCACACGCATGGAGTGCAGCGAATCCATCGCCATCCCTTGCTCACGGATGACGGAAGTATAGCCATCCGGGCCACGGGCTACTTTGCGAAAACCGCCGCCAAGGTCTGCCCAACCCCCAAGCCCTCCGTTATACTTGCGCCCCTGCCAGCCGAAGTGGCGGAATCGGTAGACGCAGCGGACTCAAAATCCGCCGCCCTTAAAAGCGTGTGGGTTCGAGTCCCACCTTCGGCACCAGCACAGCAAAGGCCAGGCAGCGATGCCTGGCCTTTTTGCGTTCGTACGTCCTTCCCGCTGGACGAGCGTCGCAGCGGAAGGCCCCGGGCAACGGGGCCTTCCTCGCCGCGATCTCCGCGGCGGTCAGCGCCGGATCAGTTGCGGCGTGCGCGTGCGAACGCCTCGGCCAGCGCATTGTTGGCCGGTGGTGCCGAACTGCCCGGGCGCGTGCCCCGCGACGGTTCGCCACGCCCACCATCACGGCGCCCCGCCGTACCCCGCCCCGCACCCTGCTCCGCGCCCTTGTCGGCGCGCCTGGCCGGTGCCGGGCTGTCGTCCAGGCGCCGGGTCAACGCGATGCGCTTGCGCGCGACATCGACCTCCAGCACCTTCACCTTGACGATATCGCCGGCCTTGACCACGTCGCGCGGGTCCTTGACGAAAGTGTCCGACAGCGCGGAGATGTGGATCAGGCCGTCCTGGTGCACGCCGATGTCGACGAACGCGCCGAAGGCGGCCACGTTGCTGACCACTCCTTCCAGCACCATGCCCTCGCGCAGGTCCTTGATATCTTCCACGCCATCGGCGAAACGCGCCGCCTTGAACTCGGGACGCGGATCGCGGCCTGGCTTTTCCAGTTCCTTCAGGATGTCGCGCACGGTCGGCACGCCGAAGGTCTCGTCGGTGAACTGCTCGGCCTTGAGCCCACGCAGGAAGCTGCCGTCGCCCAGCAGTGTCTTGATCGGCCGCTGTGCCGCGGCGACGATGCGCTCGACCACCGGATAGGCCTCCGGGTGCACGGCCGAGGCATCCAGCGGCTCGTCGCCATCGGCGATGCGCAGGAAGCCGGCGCATTGTTCGAAGGTCTTGTCGCCCAGGCGCGGCACCTTGAGCAGGTCGCGGCGGCGCCGGAACGGGCCGTTCTCGTCGCGATGGCGGACGATGTTCTCGGCCACCGTCGACGACAGGCCCGACACCCGCGACAACAGCGCGGCCGAAGCGGTGTTGACGAACACGCCCACCGCGTTGACGCAATCCTCCACGCGCGCGTCCAGCGCCTTGGCCAGGCGGAACTGGTCCACGTCGTGCTGGTACTGGCCGACACCGATCGCCTTGGGCTCGATCTTGACCAGTTCGGCCAGCGGATCCTGCAGGCGCCGCGCGATCGATACGGCCCCGCGCAGCGACACGTCGAGGCCGGGGAACTCGCGGGCCGCGAGCTCGGACGCCGAGTACACCGAGGCGCCGGCCTCGCTGACCACGACCTTCTGCAGCTTCGGATTGTCGCAGGCCTTGATGACCTCACCGGCGAGCTTGTCGGTTTCGCGGCTGGCGGTGCCGTTGCCGATGGCGATCAGCTCGACGTTGTGCCGGGCGCACAGCAGCCTGAGCGTCTGCAGCGATTGTTCCCACTGGCGCCTGGGTTCGTGCGGATAGATCGTCTCGGTCGCCAGCAGCTTGCCGGTGGCATCGACCACGGCGACCTTGCAGCCGGTGCGGATGCCCGGGTCCAGCCCGAGCACGGTCCTGGGACCGGCCGGTGCGGCCAGCAGCAGGTCCTTGAGGTTGTCGCCGAACACCGCGATGGCTTCGGCCTCGGCCTTCTCGCGGGCCTGGTTGAACAGGTCCAGCAGCAGGTGCATGTGCAGCTTCGCGCGCCAGGTCAGGCGGCAGGCGTCCAGCAGCCAGCGGTCCGCCGCGCGGCCCTGGTCGGCGACGCCGGCGCTGCGCGCCACCCGGCCTTCGGCGTACTGGTGGCCTGCGTCCGCATCGCTGCCCGGATCCAGTTCGAGGAACAGGATTTCCTCGCGGCGCGCGCGGAACAGCGCCAGCAGCCGGTGCGAGGGAATCTTCGCCAGCGACTCGGCATGCTCGAAGTAATCGCGGTACTTGGCGCCTTCGGTTTCCTTGCCTTCGGCGACGCGGGCACGGATCACCCCGACCTCGCCCAGCCACTGGCGCAGCTCGCCGACCAGCGCCGCGTCCTCGCCCCAGCGTTCCATCAGGATCGCGCGCGCGCCTTCCAGCGCGGCCTTGGCATCGGCCACGCCCTTGCCGGCATCGACGAAACCGGCGGCGAAGGCCTGCGGATCCCGGGTCGGGTCTGCGAGCAGGCCGTCGGCCAGCGGTTCCAGCCCGGCTTCGCGGGCGATCTGCGCGCGGGTGCGGCGCTTGGGCTTGTACGGCAGGTACAGGTCCTCCAGCCGCGACTTGGTGTCGGCAGCCAGGATCTCGTTGCGCAGCTCGTCGCTCAGCTTGCCCTGTTCCCCGATGCTGGCGAGCACCGCGGCACGGCGGTCTTCCAGTTCGCGCAGGTAGGTCAGGCGCACTTCCAGGTTGCGCAGCTGGGTGTCGTCCAGGCCGCCGGTGACTTCCTTGCGGTAGCGGGCGATGAACGGAACGCTGGCGCCTTCATCGAGCAGCGCGATGGCGGCCTTGGCCTGTGCGGGCTGGGCGCCGATCTCGTCGGCGATGGTCTGCGCGATCTGCTGCGCGAGCTTGCTGTCTTGCATGGATTCCAGGGGCTACCGCTACTCGGGAAGCCCGCATTCTGGCAGCGCGTCCCGGGAGGGGAAAGCCATTGACAGCCCGGCCCGGGGTTGCTTCGCGCCGGTGTCGACAGACGACCGGCGCAGCTGCCGGCGCGCCTAGCCCAGATGCCGGTTCAGGCGCTGGAAGGCAATGTCGTCGCGCAGGCTCTCCAGCACCATCACCCGCACCCTGCCCTTGCCGCTGACGTCCATCATCCGCTCCACGTAGATCTCAGGGCCAGCGTCGGTGTCCCTGCGGGTCTTGCTGAAGCCATAGGGCACCACGCCCTTCTCGCCATCCTTGCTGCCACCGATATAAAGAACGACTGCCATGGTGACCCGTACTCCTGTTGCGTCTGTAACGGCACCACTCTAGGTGGGCGGGCGTTACCAGGATGTACAAAAAAGGTTGAGGCTGCATGACCGGGCGGTTGCGCGCCGAAGACAGGTGCCGGCAACCGCTCAGTAAACGCCCGGCCACCAGCCGCGCCCCTGCAATGCATAGCGGTCGGCCGCGCGCTCGAACGGATTGCGGACGCTGACCCCACCGCAGGCCAGGTAGACCGGCAGGAACAACGGCCCCAGCACCATGTACTGGAACACGTGCGCGCGCTCATGGTCGCCGAGGCGGACCTGCGGATGGCGGCAGCGGCCGGCGCGGTGTTCGTAGGTCGTACATGGCACGTCGAGGGTATCGCCGGTGTGCAGGATCACCATGCCCAGGGTGATTGCGCCGCCCGGCCCCCACGGCCAACGATGGAACACCAGCGCGCAGTCGCGCCGGTTCCAGTGCGGCCTGGCCCCCGCCGGCATGCCCGCCAGCCCCGCGGCCAGGCCGAGCAGGGTGTTGGGCGCCGTCCACAGCGCGCCCAGCAGGCGCGCCAGGCGCAGGCCCCATGCCGCAACGCGGCCACGTGCGCCTGCGGTTGCGGTGGAGGGGCGCTGCATTCGAGCCGTCAACCGCCGCGCAGCCGCAGCAACTGCTGCCGGAACCAGGGCGCGGCGTCCTGCTCGGCACGGCCCGGGCACGCCACCCGGTAGGGCTTGCCGCTGATGCTGCTGCGGCTGGCGGCACGCTCGATGAACTGTTCGGCGCTGTCGGCCAGGCCGCGCTTGAGCAGGTAATCGTACTTGCGCTGCAGGTGGCTGCGCGCTTCGGCCGCATCGTGCCAGCTGCCGTTACGCTGGAAGCGGCAGCCCGAATCCTCCAGTGCCTGCATCAATCCACCAATCTCGGCGCGGGCGGTGGCGCCGGGCGCGGCGTGCAGCGTGGACGGAACCACCGCCACACCCAGGAGCATCGCCAGCAAGATGCCGCGCGTCATGGGCGTTCGCTCAGCCAGCCGTGGATGGCGCTGGGTACCTCGCGCTGCGCACGTGCCGAGACATAGATGCCGATATGGCCGCCGCGGAAACCCAGCTCCGTGTAGTCGTCGCTGCCGGTGCGTCCGCGCAGTGCCCTGGACGCCGCCGGCGGCACCAGGTGGTCCTGCTCGGCGTAGATGTTGAGTACCGGCATCCGCAGGTTTTCCAGGTCCACCACCTCGGCACCGATGCGGATGCCGCCATGCATCAGCCCATTGGCCTGGTAGAACTGCTTGACGAACTCGCGGAACGCCTCGCCGGCCAGGTCGGGCGAGTCGAAGATCCACTTCTCCATGCGCAGGAAATCCTCCAGCGCCTGCCGGTCGTCGAGGATGTCCACCAGTCCCACGTATTTCTGCACATTGAGCCGGAACGGCTTGAGCATCAGGTAACTGGCGTTCATCAGGTCGGCCGGGACATTGCCCAGCGTATCGACGAACAGGTCCACGTCGACGTGCCGCGCCCAGTGCGAGAGCATGTTGTCCGCGGTGTGGAAATCCACCGGCGTGACCATGGTCACCAGGTTGCGCACCTTGTGCGGGCGCAGCGCGGCGTAGCACAGCGAGAACACCCCGCCCTGGCAGATGCCCAGCAGGTTGGGCGCCCCGCCATGCAGCGCATGCAGGTGGTCGACGGCGCCGTCGAGGTAGCGCAGCAGGTAGTCCTCCAGGGTCAGGAAACGCTCGGAGCGATCCGGGTAGCCCCAGTCCAGCACGTACACATCCTGGCCGGCGGCGAGCAGCTTCTGCACCAGCGAGCGGCCGTCCTGCAGGTCCACCATGTACGGCCGGTTGACCAGCGCGTAGACGATCAGCAGCGGCGGCTGCCCGGACGGCGCCCCGGTACCGACGAAGCGGTACAGCGTGACCTTGCCGTCGCTCCACACCGGCTGGCGTTCGGTGACGCCATAGTCGACGTCCTCCATGCCAGGCAGCAGCTTCAGCCCGTCGGCCAGCTTGCGCTGCAGCTGCAGGGTCTCCTGCAGCAGGTCGTCCATGCCGAACCCGAGCGGCCCCTTCATGGCTTGCCTCCGCGCCGCGGCGTGGCCGGGCGGGACGCGGTCCTGGCCGCGCGGACGCTGGCGGGTGCGGCCGGCTTGCCGGCCTTCGTTGCCGCCGCGGGCCGGTTCTTCGGTGCGGCGGCGCCGCCGTGCGCGGACGTCGACTTCACCGTCGACTTCGCCGTCGTCCTCGCCTTGGCCTCCGCTGGCGCCGGGGCGGGCGCGGTGCCGGTCGCGGCCATGCGCCGCATCCATCGCTCCAGTTCGGCGATGCGGCGGTGGGCGGCATCCATCTCGGTGCGCGTCGGCACTCCCATCAGCTCGCAGGCGCGCTCGAGCTCGTGCTGGGTGGCGGCGCGCAGGCGCATCTGGGTATTGGCCAGATCGGCGTAGATGCGCTGGAAATCCTCGGACATGGCCACCGTGGCATAGGCCTCTTCGGCGGCGTCGATCCACAGGTCGAACATCGCGCGGGCACTGGTGAGCTGGCTGCCGGGGGCCTCGTGCTCGGCCAGTTTGGCCTCGAAGCGATGGAAGGCATCATCCAGCATGCCGCGGATGGAGCCGACATAGGCCTCCATGCGCGCCTGGTGCTCCTGCTGCGCACGCAGCAAGCACTGCCAGCGCGCCTGGTGCTCGCGGGCCGGGCCGAAGGTCGGCGCGTTCAGCCAGCCGCCCTCGCCATGGCCGGACTGCAGCGCATGGACGAAATCGCGAATCCAGGGCTGGTCGCCCAGCGCGTTGCCACCGCGGGCCGCGTCGAGCATCCAGCGCACCATGGCGTCGCCCTGCCCCTCCACGGCGTCGCGCCAGGCGCCGGCGACTTCGGCGGCACTGCTGTCGCGGCCGGCGAAACGGGCCGCGACCTGCTGCATCGTGCCCAGCCAGTCACCGGCCTGCTGCTGGAAGCGGGCGCCGAGCTCATGCACCTGCGGCGCGGCGCCGGTGCTGACCAGCCGCGTCCACTGCGCGATGCCCTCCTGCCAGGGAAAGGCGTCCGGCGCACCTGCGGCGCCCTGGCCCACGGCCTGCTGCCATGCCTCCCAGGCGCGCTTCAGGCCGGCGTCGAAACCCGTGCTGTCGTTGTCCTCGGCCACTGCCGCTGCCCTGCTCCGCCGTTGTCGCGACGATGATAGCAACGCGGCCGCGCCGCAGCGGTCAGGGCTTGGGAATATGCAGGGTCTTGCTGATCATCAGCGAACCGGACAACGCGAACAGCAGCACCAGCGGATGCAGCTGCCACGGCCCCAGTTGCCAGACGCCGCCCCACAGGTTGGCGCCGATCGCGCCGAAATGGGCCGCCATCGCCAGCACGACCACCAGCGCCAGGCTGGTGGGGATCGGGGTTCCCTCGAAGTACGGGACCTTGTCCGAGTCGCCGGCGATTTCCTCGGCGGTGACGTTGTAGCGCGCCAGCCGGCTGACGCCGCAGCAGACGAAGTAGCTCAGCACCAGCCAGTCCCAGCCGCCCTGCATGCCGCAGGCGTAGGCCAGCGCGGCGGGGGCGACGCCGAAGGAGATCACGTCAGCCAGCGAATCCAGTTCGCGCCCCAGGGTGGAGGACGACTGCCGCCAGCGGGCGATACGGCCATCGAGCGCATCGAACACGAACGCCAGCGGGATCAGCGCCATGCCGAACAGCAGAAAGCCGCGCTGGCCGTCCTGCAGGAAGCGCATCGCCGCAAACACCGCACCGGTGCCGCAGAAGGCGTTGCCAAGCGTGAACCAGTCCGCGAGCCTGAACTCGCGCAGCATCGAGAAGTGATGTTTCATGGGGACTCGCCGGACATGTACCCGGACAGGTTACCGCGAGCGCCCACGACCGCGACAGCACCGCGGGCACCGGCCACCCACCTTGCGCCGGCACACCGGGGATCGCCATCATCGGTCATGGACCCGCCGCCGCCACGTCCGCCCTCCCCTGAACGGACGACGACGATGCTGGACATTCCCACCCTGGCCGCACAGTTGCGGCACCCCCATGGCGACGCCGCAGTGGCCGTGGCCGAGTCGATGAACCGCAGCAATGGCGCGCTGAACCGCGCCGCGATCGCATTGCTGGCCGTCCAGGCCAACGAGCACATTCTGGAAATCGGCCCCGGCAACGCGGCCTTTGCCCCGCTGCTGCTCGCCGCGCCCGGCAGCCGTTACCTGGGCGTCGAGCTGTCCAGCGAGATGGTCCGCGCCGGCAACGCGCTCCTGCGCGGCAACGGGCTCGCCGGGCGCGCGCAGCTGCAGGCCGGCGATGCGCAGGCGCTTGCCGTGGGCAACGCCCGCTTCGACGCCGCACTGGCCGTGAACACCCTGTACTTCTGGCCGGACCTGCCCGGCGTCCTGGCGCGGCTGGCCGCGGCGCTGCGCCCCGGGGGCCGGCTGTGCCTGGCCTTCGGCGATGCCGCGTTCATGCGCAGCCTGCCCTTCACCGCCCATGGCTTCCACCTGTACGAACGGGCCCGGGTCGAGCACGCGCTGCACGCCAGCGGCTTCCCGGCCTGGATCCACCGGACCCATGCCGAAACCGGCACCAGCAACGACGGCCGCCGGGTCGACAAGCAGTTCCACCTGCTGCTGGCCCGGCGCGGCTGACGCTTACAGGCGGCTATAGCTCCAGGACTGCATGCGGCCGTCGCGGTACGGCATCACCCCGTGGAACGGCCGCGGATCGGCATCGAACACCAGTGGCAGGAAATGGCGGTCGCCCTCCCACAGCGGCAGCGACTCGAGCCGGTCCACCGGCACCCATTCCAGCGTGCCCTCGGGGTTGGACTGCAGCGGCGTGCCGGTCCAGTCGTCGATCACGAACACGAAGGCGAACCAGTCTTCGCCGTGCTTGCCGAAGCCCGGCCAGCTCAGGGTGCCGCGCAGGCGGGTGGTGCCGCATTCGATCCCGGCTTCCTCGCGGATCTCGCGGTGCATGCATGCCAGCGCGTCTTCCTCCGGCTCCATCTTGCCGCCCAACCCGTTGTACTTGCCCAGGTGCATGTCGCCGGGACGGGTGTTGCGATGGATCATCAGGGCCTGGGTGCCGTCCCTGGACATCACGTATCCCAGGGTGGCGAGAATCGGGGTATAGGGCATCGGAATCGGGGCGTGCGGCGAAAACACGCAGTATGACCGATCGCCCCGCCACGCGAATGCGGCGCCGGGAACGGGGCGCCCGGCACCGGACATCGTCCGCGCGTGCGCCGGGCTCACATCGGCACGCCGGCCTCGTCGAGCCGGCGCAGGGTGGCCACGCCATGCCCGCGCTCGGCCAGGTATTCCAGCCATTTGCCGAGGAAGGTATTCATGCGCAGGCGATGGCTGACCAGTTCGTCCGCCGGGGGATACATGCCGATCACGTCCTGCCAGCGCCGGCCGACATAGCAGTGGGTGGTCTCCACCTGCTTCGCATCGCGGTACAGGCGCACGTAGGCAGACGGATCGGGCTCGCCGGTCAGCGGGTCGAGGATGCCATAGGTCATGCGCAGTTCGACCGTGTAGCGGTGGCACTCGATCACGTCCAGGTACAGGTCCAGGCCGTCGCCGATGGATGAGGCATAGCGCCCCTGGTGCAGGTGGTCCGGTGCGAACAGCCGCATCAGGTGCTGGTAGTTTTCCGCGTACAGCCCCATCAGCCAGCCAAGGCGGCCAAGCCGGGGAATGCGATCGACGCGGGAAAGAGCCTGGTTCATGGGGTGATCGTACACGCCCCCCCTGGCCGCGGCATGCGCTGCGGCGGCCTCAGAACATCTCCCGCTGCAGCCCCAGCGTGCCGAGCACCTTGCTGGAAATCTCCTCGATCGAGGTATGCGTCGTGCTCAGGGTCGGGATGCGCTCCATCCTGAACATGGTTTCGGCCGCGGCCACCTCGCGGCGGCAGACCTCGGCGCTGGCGTAGCGCGAATTGGGCCGCCGCTCCTGGCGGATCTGCTGCAGCCGCTCGGGGTCGATGGTCAGCCCGAACAGCTTGTGCCGGTACGGGCGCAGCCGCGGCGGCAGGCGGTCGCTCTCCAGGTCCTCCTCGGTCAACGGATAGTTGGCCGCGCGGATGCCGTAGTGCAGCGCCAGGTAGATGCAGGTCGGGGTCTTGCCGGCGCGCGACACGGCCACCAGCACCACGTCGGCCTCGTCGTAGTTCACCGCGATGCCGTCGTCGTGGCTCAGGGCGAAGTTCATGGCGTTGATGCGGCGGTGGTAGGTGTCGAAGTCCACCATGCCGTGGGCCTGGCCGATCTTGGAGTGGCGGGTAGCCTCCAGTTCCTGTTCCAGCGGGCCGATGAACGGCACGAACACGTCCAGAACCAGTGCCCCGCTCTCCTCCAGGATCCGCCCCAGCGCCGAGTCGACGCAGGAGCTGACCACGATCGGCCGGACTTGGTAGCGCTCGCCCGCGGCGCGGATGCGGCGTGCGGCGTCGTGCGCCTTGTTGGCATCGTCCACGAACGACATGCGATCGGTCACGAAACTGAAGCCGGAGAACTGGGTCAACAGGCTGTGGCCCACGGTCTCGGCAGTGATGCCGGTACCGTCCGAGACATAGAACACCGGTCGGATCGCCGTCATGCAGGACTCCTTTGGAGGGGGAATGGCGCGGGGGGCGACGGATGACCCGCCGCTGTCCCGGGAAAGACAAGCACAAGACAAAGTAATGTCACAAGCTTGTGCCGCTTAGGTGTGCACTGCATCATATTGGCTTCTTCCTACGGACGTGGCCATACCAGCCCGCCTCGGGCGATGGCCTCAACGGAGCATCGCGCTTGAACGAGAACATCCTGTGGTTGCATGAACTGCGCTTGGCCGACCTGGCCCGCGTGGGGGGCAAGAATTCCTCGCTCGGCGAGATGATCGGCAACCTTGCCGGCCTGGGAGTCTCGGTACCTGGCGGCTATGCCACCACCGCCGAAGCGTTCAAGGACTTCATCGCCCACAACGACCTGTCCAAGCGCATCTTCGACCGCCTGGCCACGCTGGACGTGGAAGACGTCAACGCGCTGACCGCGGCCGGCGGCGAGATCCGCGGCTGGGTGATCGACGCACCGCTGCAGCCGGCGCTGGACAAGGACATCCGCGACGCCTACGCGCGCCTGTGCGCCGACAACGGCGGCGGCGAAGTGGCCGTGGCGGTGCGTTCCTCGGCCACCGCCGAGGACCTGCCCGATGCCTCCTTCGCCGGCCAGCAGGAGACCTTCCTCAACGTCACCGGCGCCGACGACGTCGTGCGCAAGGTCAAGGAAGTGTTCGCCTCGCTGTACAACGACCGCGCCATTGCCTACCGCGTGCACCATGGCTTCAAGCACGAGGACGTGTTCCTGTCCGCCGGCGTGCAGCTGATGGTGCGCTCGGGCGTGGGCTCGTCGGGCGTGCTGTTCACCCTGGACACCGAATCGGGCTTCCGCGACGTGGTGTTCGTCACCTCCTCGTTCGGCCTGGGCGAGATGGTCGTGCAGGGTGCGGTCAACCCGGACGAGTTCTACGTCTACAAGCCCACCCTGCAGGCCGGCAAGCCGGCGATCCTGCGCCGCGCGCTCGGCAGCAAGGCGATCCGCATGGTGTATTCGGATGTCCCCGGCGAGCGGGTCAAGGTCGAGGACACCCCGGCCGAACTGCGCAACACCTTCTCGATCAGCGACGAAGACGTGCACGAGCTGTCCCGGCAGGCGCTGACGATCGAGAAGCACTACGGCCGCCCGATGGACATCGAGTGGGCCAAGGACGGGGTCAGCGGCAAGCTGTTCATCGTGCAGGCGCGCCCGGAAACGGTGAAGTCGCGCAGCCATGCCACCCAGATCGAGCGCTTCGCGCTGACCGAAAAGGGCGGCAAGGTACTGGCCGAAGGCCGCGCGGTCGGCGCCAAGATCGGCGCCGGCGTGGCCCGCGTGGTCAAGACCCTGGACGACATGAACCGCGTGCAGCCCGGCGACGTGCTGATCGCCGACATGACCGACCCCGACTGGGAGCCGGTGATGAAGCGCGCCTCGGCCATCGTCACCAACCGCGGTGGCCGTACCTGCCACGCGGCGATCATCGCCCGCGAGCTGGGCGTGCCGGCCGTGGTCGGCTCGGGCAACGCGACCCAGGTCATCGAGGACGGCCAGCTGGTCACCGTCAGCTGCGCCGAGGGCGATACCGGCTTCATCTATGAAGGCAAGCTGGGCTTCGAGCGCGCGACCACCGACCTGGGCAACATGCCGCCGGCGCCGCTGAAGATCATGATGAACGTGGCCAACCCCGAGCGCGCCTTCGATTTCGGCCAGCTGCCGAACGCCGGCATCGGCCTGGCCCGCCTGGAAATGATCATCGCCAGCCACATCGGCGTGCACCCGAACGCGCTGCTGCAGTACGACCGCCAGGATGCGGCCACGAAGAAGAAGATCGACGAGAAGATCGCCGGCTACAAGGACCCGGTGAGCTTCTACGTGGACCGCCTGGCCGAAGGCATCGCCACCCTCACCGCCTCGGTCGCGCCGAACCCGGTGATCGTGCGCCTGTCGGACTTCAAGTCCAACGAGTACGCCAACCTGATCGGCGGCAGCAATTACGAGCCGCATGAAGAGAACCCGATGATCGGCTTCCGCGGCGCCAGCCGTTACGTCGACCCGAGCTTCTCGGCCGCGTTCGCCCTGGAGTGCCAGGCCGTGCTGCGCGTGCGCAACGAGATGGGCCTGGACAACCTGTGGGTGATGATCCCGTTCGTGCGCACCCTGGAGGAAGGCCGCAAGGTGGTCGAGGTGCTGGCGCAGAACGGCCTCAAGCAGGGCGAGAACGGCCTGAAGATCATCATGATGTGCGAGGTGCCGTCCAACGCGCTGCTCGCCGACGAGTTCCTGGAGATCTTCGATGGCTTCTCGATCGGCTCCAACGACCTGACCCAGCTCACGCTCGGCCTGGACCGCGACTCCTCCATCGTCGCCCACCTGTTCGACGAGCGGAATCCGGCGGTCAAGAAGCTGCTGTCGATGGCGATCAAGGCCGCCCGTGCCAAGGGCAAGTACGTCGGCATCTGCGGCCAGGGCCCGTCCGACCATCCGGATCTGGCCGAATGGCTGATGCAGGAAGGCATCGAGTCGGTGTCGCTGAACCCGGATACCGTGGTCGACACCTGGCTGCGACTGGCCAAGAGCAAGGCCGCGTCCTGATCCAGGCACGCGCGATGGCCCGCTGATCCAGACCAGGCCCCGGGAAACCGGGGCCTTGTTTCATGCGCCCCCGGCGGCGCCGGCCGGCACGCCTGTCCGGCCCGGGGAACTCCGGAAAAGACAACGCCCCGCGAGGGGGCGTTGTCTCCTTGCGAACTTCGGGATGGCCGCGCCATCCACCGGGCTCAACGCCGGGTGGACGCCGCATCCACCGCTGCCGTCTGCGTCACCACCTGGCCGTCGATGACCGGCAGGCGATCGCTGGCCGGCTTGTCATCCATGCGGACCTTCTTTTCCTGCCCGTTGAAACGGTAGGTGACGTCGTAGCCGACCGTGCGGCTGGCATTGCCGAGGGCGACGCGGCTGCCCGGCTGCTTGTCCATGCGCATGCTGCCGGTGCTGCCGTCGGCCTTGCGGTAGGTGACGTTGTAGCCGGTGACCCGCGAGGATTCCGACGCGGTCTGCTCGGTATGGCACTGGCGCTCGGTACGCTGCACCACGCGACCGCCGACATGGCGCTTGTCGATCTGGTTGCCGATCACCCCGCCGGCGACCGCACCGGCCGCGGTCGCCGCCTTGCGGCCGTCGCCCTTGCCCACCTGGTTGCCCAGCAGGCCACCGATGACCGCACCGGCAACCGTGCCGCCGACGTTGCCATCGCGCTCGGGCAGGCGCTCCTGCACCACCACGTCCTCGCACACCTCGCGCGGCACCGTGGTGGTGGATGTCTCGCGGACCGGCTCGCTGCCGATCACGGTGGCATAGGCCGGTTCGCTGCGGGTGACCGGCTCGACCTTGAGCACGTCGGCGTACTCCAGCGTGCCCTGGCTCGGGGCGAGGGCATTGCCGGCCGCCGCGTCATCGGCCAGCGGTGTGCTGTCCAGCACCGGCGTTCCACCCTGCGCCAGCGGCGCGGCCTTGTCGCGGCTGCTCATGAACGCGGCGGTGGCGATACCTCCCACCAGCAAGGCACCGGCAGCCACCAGAACAGTAGTCGTGTTGCTCTTCATCGTCTGCTCCCAGCGGGTCGCCCGCCTGTTGACCTGCGCGCAATTCCAGCACGATAAACCTGAACGAAGGCATCCACCGGGCCCGCCCCTGGATGAAAAGCCGGCCGGCTGTCGCAATATTGCACCTGCGCCCCTCCCTCTCCAAGGATTCCGCCATGTCCAGCCCGATGCTGCTGCCCTTCATGGAATGGGCGCGCAAGCTGCGCTACCCGACGCTGTTCAAGATCACCGCCGCACTGTTCATGCTGAGTGCGCTGCTGCCCGATCCGGCTCCCTTCGTCGACGAGATCCTGTTCGGCCTTGGCACCCTGCTGCTGGCCAACTGGAAGCGGCGCAAGGATCCGGTTGCCGCCACCGAGCCCCCCGCCCTCCCGCGCAAGCGTTGACCGGTGCGCCTGGTAGACAGCCACTGCCACCTGGACGTGCCGGCGTTCGATGGCGACCGTGGCGCGGCACTGGCCCGCGCCCGGGCCGCCGGCGTGGCGGCGATGGTGGTGCCGGCGATCACCGCGGCGGGCTGGCCGGGATTGCGCCAGGCCTGTGCCGCCGACCCCGCACTGCACCCGGCCTACGGCCTGCACCCGATGTTCCTGGCCGAGCATCGCCCGCAGCATCTGGACGCGCTGCGCACCTGGGTGGAGCGCGAGGCGCCCTGCGCCATCGGCGAGTGCGGGCTGGATTTCTTCGTTGAAGGCCTGGACGCCAGCACCCAGCGCCACTACTTCCACGCGCAGCTGCAGCTGGCGCGGGAGGCCGGGCTGCCGGTGATCGTGCACGCCCGCCGTGCCACCGAGGAGGTGATCCAGGCGCTGCGCCGCACCGGCGGCCTGCGCGGGGTGGTCCACAGCTTTTCCGGCAGCCCGGAACAGGCCCGGCAACTATGGGACATGGGCTTCCTGATCGGGCTGGGCGGGCCGCTCACCTACCCGCGCGCCAACCGCCTGCGTACGCTGGCGGCAACGATGCCGCTGGAGTTCCTGCTGCTGGAAACCGACGCGCCCGACCAGCCCGATGCGGCCATCCGCGGCCAGCGCAACGAACCGGCGCGCCTGCCCGGCATCGCCGCGACCATCGCCGGGCTGCGCGGCCAGGCGGTGGAGGAGATCGCCGCGCGCACGACCGACAACGCACGGCGCCTGTTCAACCTGCCACTGGCGTGAACGACCGCGGCGGCGGGCAATCCCCACGCCGCGCCGCCGCGCTCACCGCGCCTTGGGCTTGAGCAGCATCTCCAGGGCCTTGCCGACCGCGGCGAAGGCGAATGCGCCGGTGATATGGGTGGCCGCGCCGAGGCCGGCACCGCAATCGAGCTTCAGCGCCGCATCGGCGCCCAGGTTGGGCCGCAGCCCGCAGACGCTGCCATCGGCCTGCGGGTACTTCACATTCTCCAGCGAATACACCGCCGGCACGCCGAAGTAGCGTTGCGGGTTCTTGGGAAAATTGAACTCGCCGCGCAGCTTCTTGCGGATCAGCGCCAGCATCGCGTCGTGCTCGGTCCGTGACACGTCGCGCACCCGCACCAGGGTGGGATCGGTGCGCCCTCCCGCCGCGCCGACGGTGATCAGCGGCAGTTTGCGTCGGCGGCACCAGGCGATGGCCTCCACCTTCACCCGGAAGCTGTCACAGGCGTCGATGACCAGGTCGAATCCGCGATCTAGCAGCTCGGCCATGTTGGCTGCGGTCAGGAACGCTTCCACCGCCTCGATGCTGGCATCGGGATTGATCGCGCGGCAGCGCTCGGCCATCGCCACGGCCTTGTTGCGCCCATACTGGCCCGCCATCGCCGGCAACTGCCGGTTGGTATTGGACACGCAGATGTCGTCGGCATCGATCAGGACCAGGTGGCCCACCGCCGAACGCACCAGCGCCTCGACCACCCAGGACCCGACGCCGCCCATGCCGACCACCGCCACCCGGCAGGCCGACAGCCGCTCGATCGAGCCGGCGCCATACAACCGGTCGATGCCGGCAAAACGTTCGCGCAGTTGTGCTTTCATGCGCGCATTCTAGCCGTGGCCGCAAACGTGCCGTGCATCGTACCATCGGGGCATTCCCAAGGAGCCCGGCCATGACCGAACCCAGCCGTACCCAGTCCAACGCATCCCGCTACCTGTTCGTGCTGATCGCCGGCCTGCTGGTCGGCATCGTCGCCACCGTGATGGCGATGCGGGCCATCCAGGCCCGGCAGGATCCGTTCCCGAACAGCCTGATGAACGTCATGGCGCGCCAGTCCCAGCTGCTCGGCGACAGCCGCAAGCAGAACCGCTGCAGCATCAACGACTCGACCCCGCGCCTGCAGACGCTGCGCCTGCTGAGCAACGACATGGACCTGGCCTTCCCCGGCCTGCGCGACGACACCCGCTTCCAGCAGCACGCCAGCCGCTTCCGCGCCACCTTGAACGATGCCCTGGCCTCGCCGCCGGCCGACTGCACCGCGCTGGCCGCCGTCACTGAACAGCTTGGAAACGACTGCAAGGCGTGTCACCAGGATTTCCGGTGATTCGACCTGGGTTTCACGCGTGGTTGGCTCGCCATTCACGCGTGGAACGGGAGGATTCACCGTGCCGGGTATGGTCATACCCGCTACCCATTTGGCAAGGAGAATCACCATGAAGATCCAGTTGATCGCTGTGGGCGCCATCGCCAGCCTGGCCCTGGCCGGCTGTGCCACCTCCCCCGGCTACGGCGGCAGCAGCTACGGCGGTGGCTACAACAACGGTGGTTACAACAGCGGCGGCTACAACAACAACCGTTGCGCCGACTGCGGCATCGTCACCCGTATCGACACGGTGGCTTCCGGCCGTACCGCGCCGTCGGCCACCGGCGCCATCCTCGGTGGCATCGTCGGCGCCGTGGCCGGCCATGAAATCTCCAGCCACACCGGCGGCAGCAAGGGCAACCAGAACGTCGCCGCCGCCGCGGGCGCCGCTGCCGGCGCACTGGCCGGCAACAAGATCCAGCAGAACGTCACCGGCGATTCCTACGACATCCAGGTGCGGATGGATGACGGCCGCGTGATCGTGGTCAACCAGAAGGACCTGGGCGGCATCCGCGAGAACACCTACGTGCGCGTGGTCAACGGCCGCGTGGTGCTGCGCTGAGGCAGGACCACCCTGGATGCTGCGCCCATGGAAAAGGCCCGCGTTCGCGGGCCTTTTCCTTTGTGCTGTTCCGCGGGCTGTATCAGACCGGTTGCACGGCGTCAGCCTGCAGGCCCTTCTGCCCCTGGACCACGGTGAAGGTGACCTTCTGGCCTTCCTTCAGGCTCTTGAAGCCCTGGGTCTGGATGGCGCGGAAGTGCACAAACACGTCTTCGCCATTCTCGCGGCTGATGAAGCCGAAGCCCTTGGCGTCATTGAACCACTTGACAATGCCGGTTTCGCGATCGGACATCTCGACTGACTCCCTGTTGCTCTCACGTTTGATGGATACGCCCCGGAAGGCGGCTGACTGCAAGGAGGAAGCGAGGTGTAACGATGCAGCAAATCATGCGATCTACCCATCAGGCCACGATTCACGGTGACCTTGCCAAGCTCAGCGGCTGAAACTTAACCCGACCATAACCAAAAATCAATCGGGGAAAGACAATCTTGTCAACCCCTTTTGGTCCTGTCCCGGAACCCGCATGGACTATTCATTCATACTGTATCTGCTAGCGGCCCTGCTGGTGATCGTCGGCATCGCCGGTGTCATCCTGCCCGCCCTGCCCGGCCTGCCGCTGGTTTTCGCCGGCCTGCTGGTGGCGGCCTGGGCAGATGGGTTCACCCGCGTCGGCTGGCTGCCACTGGTGGTCCTGGGGGTGTTGACCGCGCTGTCCATCGTGGTAGACGTGCTCGCAACCACCCTGGGCGCGCAACGGCTCGGCGCCAGCCGGATGGCGCTGGCCGGGTCGGTGCTGGGAACCGTGGCCGGGCTGTTCTTCATGCCCATCGGCCTGTTCGTCGGCCCGTTCCTGGGCGCCCTGCTTGGCGAATACCTGCACGGCCGCCGGCTGGGCCAGGCCACCCGGGTCGGCTTCGGCACCTGGCTGGGCATCGTGCTGGGCGTGGCGCTCAAGCTCGGACTGGCAGTGGCGATGCTCGGCGTGTTCGCCATCGCCTGGTTCGTCTGAACCCGGGCCACATCGGCCATGACTCCCGCTGCACAGGGCAATGACCGACAATCGCTGCCCTGGATCACGCCCTGCGTCGCCGGGCGCCCCCCCCCTTGTACCGATGGACCGCTTCCGCATGCATACATCCCGCGCCCGCCCTGTCCTGCTGCTGGCCCTGTCAGGCTGTTCCGCCGCCGCCCTGGCACAGGAGTCGATCACCACGCCGGCCTCGCCGCAGGCCTGCTTCGCCCTGGATTCGGACGCCGCCCGCCTGAGCTGCTACGACAGTGCGCTCGGCCGCACCCCGGCCGATACACGCGCCGCGGACGCGGCGGCCATCGCCGCGCAGCAGACGCTCAAGGAAGCCAAGGCCGGCGCCAAGGAGCCGGAGCAGCCGTCGTCGCCGCGCAATGAGCTCTTCGCCCACGACGACCTCGCCTCGGCCGTGGCCAACGCCGGGCGAGGCTCGATGCTGGACAGCCGCTGGGAGCTGGCCAAGGACTCCAAGCTCGGCCTGTTCCAGCTGCGCGCCTACAAGCCGGTGTACCTGCTGCCCGCGTTCTGGAGCAGCAAGCCGAACCGGCTGCCGCACTCGCCCAACCCGGCCAACACCGCGACGGAGGCCGAGGACCTGGACGCCACCGAACTGAAGTTCCAGCTCAGCTTCAAGACCAAGGTCGCCGAGAACCTGTTCGGCGACAACGGCGACATCTGGGTCGGCTATACCCAGAGTTCGCGCTGGCAGGCCTACAACAGCGAGATCTCGCGCCCGTTCCGCGAGACCAACTACGAGCCCGAAGCCATGCTGGTGTTCCGCAACGGCTATTCGCTGTTCGGCTGGAACGGGCGCATGACCGGCATCAGCCTCAACCACCAGTCCAATGGCCGCAGCGACCCGCTGTCGCGCAGCTGGAACCGGGTGATCCTGAATGTCGGCCTGGACCGCGACAACTGGGCGATCATGCTGCGGCCGTGGTATCGCATCCCGGAAAACGGCCGCGACGACAACAACCCGGACATCGAGGACTACATCGGCCGCGGCGACGCGACCGTGGTCTACAACCGCAACGGCCACGAGTTCTCGGTGACCGCGCGGCATTCGCTGCGCGGCGGCGACCGCTCGCACGGCTCGGTACAGCTGGACTATGGTTTCCCGCTCAGCCGGCTGCTGCGCGGCCACGTCCAGGTGTTCGACGGTTATGGCGAAAGCATGATCGACTACAACCACCGCGCCACCTATGTCGGCGTCGGCATCTCGCTGCTGGAATGGTTCTGAAGGCAATGAAAGCAACGATCTGGCACAACAACCGCTGTTCGAACTCCCGCGGCGCGCTGGCCCTGCTGCAGCAGGCCGGTGCCGACATCGAGGTCATCGACTACCTGGCCACGCCGCCCGACCCGGCCACCCTGCGCCAGCTGCTCGACGAGATGTGCATCCCCGCGCGCGACCTGCTGCGCAGCAAGGAGCCCGCCTACGTCGAACTGGGGCTGGCCGACCGGCTCGACGACGAGGCGACCCTGGTCGAGGCGATGGCGATGCACCCGGCGCTGATCAACCGGCCGATCGTGCGCACGCCCAAGGGCACCGCGCTGTGCCGCCCGCCGGAGACGGTGCGCACCCTGCTGTAGTCCGCACGAGTACATGCCGGCAACGGCGCAGGCCCGAGCGGCGGCGGGCAATGCCACTGCCGCGGGCCGCCACCGCCACTGCGCCCCCTGCCCCCGGCAGGGCCGGACTTGTCGCCCTTCACCGGGTACAGGCAGAATCCGGCGGCCCCTCGACAGGAAGTCCGCGCATGGCCCGACCGCACCGTTCCTTCTTCGCCCATGCCTCCGCGCTGCTGGGGCTGTTGAGCCTGATGGCGGTGGCCTGTTTCCATTTCCCGGAACTGCTGACCAGCCGCGAATTCCGCGCCGTCTACAACGAACAGTTCGCCCGTCACCTGCTGCTGGTCGGCCTGGCCGCCGCATTCGTGCTGGGTACGCTGGCCATCCTGCGCGACCGCAACAAGCGCATCGCCACGATCGGCGTCGGCAGCGCGACCCTCGCGGTGCTGCTGGGCGGCACCAACGTGCAGTTCGACGCGATCGGACAGACGCCCTACTCGCTGGGACTGGACTGGTTCGTGCTGTCGCTGTTCTTCTCGGCGCTGGTGTTCGTGCCGCTGGAGCGCTACCTCGGCAAGCGCACGCTGTCGCCGCTGCGCCCGGGCTGGCGCACCGACGTGGCCTACTTCTTCATGAGCCACGTGCTGGTGCAGTTCATCCTGATCCTGGTCACCGCCTCCACCTCCACCATCGCCGGTCTGGCCGCGTTCCCGTCACTGAAGGCCGCGATCCAGTCGCTTCCGGTCTGGGCGCAGTTCCTGATCGCGGTGTTCGTGGCCGACATGGCGCAGGCGCTGCTGCACCGCGCGTACCACAACATCCCATGGCTGTGGCGCTTCCACGCCGTGCACCATTCCAGCCGGCACATGGACTGGCTGGCCGGCTCGCGCATCCATTTCATCGAGATCGTGATGACCCGCAGCGCGGTGCTGCTGCCGCTGCTGGTGCTGGGCTTCTCGACCCCTGCGGTCAATGCCTACGTGATCCTGGTCGGGCTGCAGGCGGTGCTGGCCCACGCCAACCTCGGGCTCCGCTTCGGCTGGCTGGAGTACCTGGTGGTGCTGCCGCGCTACCACCACTGGCACCACGCCCGGCAGAAGGAATACGTGGACGTGAACTACGCCATCCACCTGCCGCTGGTGGACATGCTGATGGGCACCTTCAAGCTGCCGCGCGACCCGGCGCAGTGGCCGCAGGAGTACGGCGTGATGAAACTGGAGACGGTGCCCAAGGGCATCGTGCGCCAGCACCTGATGCCGTTCCAGGGCGGCCGCAGATTCGACGACTACGTGGATTGAGCCATGCCCGGCCGGCCCGTGCCCGGCAGTGCCCCCACCCACGCAGGCAAGGGCCCGGGGGCGCGGGCTCAGGTCCAGTCGCTGATGCCCTCGCGGCGGTAGACCTCGGCCAGCGCGGGGCGGTCCTTCATCCGCCGCGCATGCGCGGCCAGCACCGGCCAGGCGTCGCTCGGGCATGGCATGTTGCGCGACCAGCGCATCAGCATGGTCATCATGAAGTCCACAACCGAAACCTGCGCGCCGAGCATGTACGGCCCTTCGTCCTGCAGGTGATCGGCCACCTGCTGCCAGGCGGCCTCCAACTGCACCCGTGCACGCCCCTTAACCGCATCGGCATTGGCCTCGCCGGCGGGCTCATGCGGATAGAACCACGCCCGGTAGGCCGGCATCAGGGTATAGACGCAGAAGCACATCCAGCGGTAGTACGCGCCGCGTGCCGCGGTGCCTGGCGCCGGCGCCAGGCCCGCCTGCGGGTGCAGGTCGGCCAGATGCATGGCAATGGCGGCCGATTCGGTGAGCACCTGGCCGTCGATCAGCAGCGTCGGCACCCGTCCGGCCGGATTGATCGCCAGGTAACCCGGCGACTTCTGCTCGTTCCGCTCGAAATCGAGCTGGTGCAGCTCGTGTTCGATGCCCAGCTCGATCAACAGCCAGTGCACCACCAGCGATGCGGTGCTTTGCGATCCATACAGGACGACGGACATGCGGCTCTCCCTGGCAGTGGTGCGCCATCTTAGCGTCGCCCGCTGTCACGGCGGGACAGCCCCGCCGCAGACAGGCCCGCGGCGGCGGGGCCGCTCAGTTGCAGCCGGCCATGCAGCTGTTCAGGCGCTCGCCGCATACCGCCGCCGCCGAGCGGTTCTGGCAGAACGCCTGCGACGTCTGGCAGGCGCCGCGCAGCTCGGGGTTGGTGATCGTGTCGCACTGGTTGTCGCGGCTGGCCTGGCCGCAATCGCCGTAGCCGCGGGGATTGGCGTTGCAGCGCTGATAGGCGTTCTGGCAATGGTTCACGCAGGCGGCCGGGTCGTCGCGCGGCGGATCGCGCCATCCCCCGTCGCTGGAACAGCCTGCCACCAGCAACGTCATGCCCACCCGCATCGCCCAAAACCCAGCACGCATGCCCGCACCTCCCGATGAGAAACGGCCCGAGCATACGCCCGGGCCGCTTCAAAGACACCGCAGGGGCGGCCGCGCCTTACTCCACGACCACCGGGATCTTGCCGATGCGGGCCTGCCATTCGCGCGGGCCGGTCCTGTGCACCGACTCGCCGGTGGAATCGACCGCCACCGTCACCGGCATGTCCTGCACGGTGAACTCGTAGATCGCCTCCATGCCCAGGTCGGCGAACCCGACCACCTTCGAGGCCTTGATCGCCTTGGACACCAGGTAGGCCGAGCCGCCGACCGCCATCAGGTAGGCCGACTTGTTGTCGCGGATCGCCTCGATCGCCGCCGGGCCGCGCTCGGCCTTGCCGACCATGCCCAACAGGCCGGTCTGCTCCAGGATCTGGCGGGTGAACTTGTCCATGCGGGTCGCCGTGGTCGGACCGGCCGGCCCCACCACCTCGTCGCGCACCGGATCGACCGGGCCGACGTAATAGATGAAGCGGCCCTTCAGGTCGACCGGCAGCGGCTCGCCCTTGTTGAGCATGTCGACCATGCGCTTGTGCGCGGCGTCGCGCCCGGTCAGCAGCTTGCCGTTGAGCAGCAGGGTCTGGCCCGGCTTCCAGCTGGCCACTTCCTCCGGGGTGACGGTGTCCAGGTCGACACGGGTGCCCTTGGAAGCGTCGTAGGTGATCTGCGGCCAGTCTTCCAGCGACGGCGGATCCAGCATCACCGGGCCACTGCCGTCCAGGGTGAAGTGCGCATGGCGGGTCGCGGCGCAGTTCGGGATCATCGCCACCGGCAGGTTGGCGGCATGGGTCGGGTAGTCCTTGACCTTGATGTCCAGCACCGTGGTCAGGCCGCCCAGGCCCTGCGCGCCGATGCCCAGCGCATTGACCTTGTCGTACAGCTCCAGGCGCAGTTCCTCGGCGCGGTTGGACGGGCCGCGGGCCTTGAGCTCGTTGATGTCGATCGGCTCCATCAGCGCCTCCTTGGCCAGCAGCATCGCCTTCTCGGCGGTGCCGCCGATGCCGATGCCGAGCATGCCCGGCGGACACCAGCCGGCGCCCATGGTCGGCACGGTCTTGAGCACCCAGTCGACGATGGAGTCGGACGGGTTGAGCATGGCGAACTTGCTCTTGGCCTCCGAACCGCCGCCCTTGGCGGCGACGATCACCTCGACGGTATCGCCCGGCACGACCTTGACGTTGACCACGCCCGGGGTGTTGTCGCGGGTATTGGTGCGCTTGCCGGCCGGATCGGCCAGCACCGAGGCGCGCAGCTTGTTGTCCGGGTAGGCGTAGGCGCGGCGGATGCCCTCGTTGGCCATGTCCTCCACGCCCATGGTGGCGTCGTCCCAGCGCACGTTCATGCCGATCTCGAGGAACACGGTGACGATGCCGGTGTCCTGGCAGATCGGGCGGTGGCCCTCGGCGCACATGCGCGAGTTGATCAGGATCTGCGCCATCGCCTCCTTGGCCGCCGGCGACTCCTCGCGCTCATAGGCAGCGGCCAGGTTCTTGATGTAGTCGACCGGGTGGTAGTACGAGATGTACTGCAGCGCGTCGGCGATGGACTGGATGAGGTCTTCCTGCTTGATCGATGTCACGGCTTGCTCGAGGCTGGCGGGGGTTGAGCTGCGTATTTTACGCCCTGCCGTCCATGACGGGCGCCCTGCGGGCCAGCGCTGCGCGCTGTTGGGAACCGCTACAGATCAAGAGCAATCTTCTTCTGCGAAGAAGATAAATGACCAGGGCTCAACCTGGAGACGTACCGAGCCTGGGCCCAAGGGCGCTGGGGCCGTCGGCCCTCGAACCTTAGGTCCGGATGTGCGTCCCTTCGGGAACGCGCATTGAATTTCATTCCGGAGGCTTTAATAGAAGGGAAAGCTGCTGGAAAATCCCCCTGGAGCTAAAGCCTTCCTGCGGCACTATAGCCAGACGCGCAATTGATGATGCGAGGGTAAAAATGAATGATATGCTCACAGATAAATCGGGGATGTATGGCACATCTCGATAGGGTGCTCATGCAACCGGCTTGCAAGGACGCCTGGAAAATATTTCCGCGATGATCTCGTTGGGCCAGAAGCTTGTTGCGATATGAGCACAGAAGCAGCATTGGCAGGCAACCTATTTTTTACCTGGCATGCCGAGATGAAATTTAGACTGGATTTTTCGATAGCTACCTCATGCGGAACTGCCTTTGGTCATGCTGAAGGAGAATTGGATTTCGCGATTGAGCCTTCGATCGGGGACACCATTTCACTGATGTCGGCACCCAATGGTGCTGTTGTACCTCGGGGACACGTATCAGGAGGACACTTGAAAGTCGTAGAGAGAATCGTACGTCCGACCTGTATGGATCCCTCTATTACTCTGCTTCTTGAGGACATGATAGTAGACACGGCATCTGAAGCCACTGCCACGGCAGCATATCTAAAGGAAGGATTTGGATTATTTGTTGATGCACATGATCAATCGGATGCCAATGGGAGTGATTGAGTTGTATTCCCATGATTGGGGTGCTGGAAGATCACGTAATTTGAGCGCCGCTGCACCGAGTTTTTTGATTTCCCATGGTTTTGCCCCCCCTGGTGGATGCATGCGGTTTTTCACCACCTGGGAAATGGCTAACCTACTGAACGGTGTGCTTAGTTGTTCACACTCCAGGCGCATTGCTAGTGCGACGCTCTGAGGTTCAATCAATCAACGAGGTCAGCCGATGACAATAATGCTGATCCTCGTCTTAACTCGTCCTCATCCGCATTGATCCCGACTCGTAGAAGTCGGCGTAAATATTGGGGACTCATTCACCCTCCACTCCTGCCTTACGCAAAACGCCCGCTGATGAGCGGGCGTTTTTCAACCCTTGATCGGCGAGGCAATTCAGGCTTTTGCCGGCCAGCTTGCGAACGCGATGCCCTGCTAGCTAGCCGTAAGCCCGGCTTATAGGCCTTCCCGCCAATGCGACACGGGCCTAACTGTTTGTCCCGCAAGGCCGCCACCCCGGCGCCCCGGTCGCATCAGCACTGCGCACCCCCGAATGCCGTCCCTCAGGCCACCTCGAGCAAGATCCCCAGCCAAGCAAACGAGGACAATCCACATCCTCAACACCGCCACCGCATTGCCAACCACCTCCCCGGCTTAGGTGGCACTTACGCTCCCCGCCCGCATCGCCCCATCTACCCGATCAGGCACAATCCCCGCCCATGAACACGCTCGTCCTGATCCTCGACCTCATCGGCACCTTCGTCTTCGCCCTGTCCGGGGCGACGATGGGGGTGCGCCGGCGGCTGGACATCTTCGGCGTGCTGGTGCTGTCGTTCGCCGCCGCATTGGCCGGCGGCATCACCCGCGACCTGCTGATCGGCGCCACCCCGGTGGCGGCGATCAGCGACTGGCGCTATCCGGCCATCACCCTGGCCGCGGGCATCATCACCTTCTTCCGGGCGCCACTGATCGAGCGCATGCAGTACCCGGTGCGCATGTTCGATGCGATGGGCCTGGCGCTGTTCGCGGTGGCCGGCACGCAGAAAGCGCTGGCGTTCGGCATCGCCCCGCCGATGGCCGCGGCGCTGGGCATGCTTACCGGCATCGGCGGCGGCATCGCCCGCGACGTGCTGCTGGCGCAGGTGCCGCTGGTTCTGCAGGCCGAACTGTACGCCGTGGCCGCCCTGGCCGGCGCGGCGGTGGTGGCGCTCGGCTACTGGCTCGGGCTGCCGCCGCTGCCGTGCGCGCTGGCCGGCGCCGGGCTGTGCTTCGGGCTGCGGATGATGGCCATGCATTACGGCTGGCACCTGCCGGTGGCGTTGCAGTCCTCCGACCCGCCGCCCCCCGAGGGACCGCGCCGCTGAGGTGACGGGGCGCTCACGGCGACCGCGCCATGCTCGAGTCCCCTTCCGGCAGGAGACGGCCATGGCCGCGCAACGTTCCGATACGCTGATCGGTGACGAGGTGGTACGCACGCTGGGTGCGCAGGGCCGCTTCTCGCAGGTGCTGGCACAGGTCAGCGAGGGCCAGGTCACGCTCTCCGGCGACGTGCCCGACGCGGCGGCGAAGCGGCAGGCGGAGGCCGCGGTGGCCTCGATCGAAGGCGTGCGTGGCGTGCGCAGCCACCTCAACATCGACGGCGGCAGCCACTCCTTCGGCCCGCGCGGCCGTGCGGTGCGCGACAATCCGGACGGCAGCGATGCAACGCGCAGGGCCGGCATCGACCTGGACGAAAACGACTGACCGCGGCGGGCAACGGTTAATCTGAACCGGCCCCGCCCCCCCGAGTCCCGCATGCCGCACGCGCCGTCTGCTCCCGTTTCCGCCCCCGGCAAGCGCCCCAGTTTCCGCGAGCGCATGAACGCCATGCGCAACCTGCCGCCATTCCTGCGGCAGGTATGGCAGACCAGTCCGGCGCTGACCCTGGCCAGCCTGTGCCTGCGCCTGCTGCGCGCGCTGCTGCCGGTGGCGATGCTGTACGTGGGCAAGCTGATCATCGACGAGGCGGTGCGCTTGGCCGGCGCCGGCGCCATGCCGCCGCTGGGCGAGGCGCTGGCCAGCGGCCACCTGGACACGCTGCTGGAACTGCTGGCGCTGGAACTGGCAATCGCCATCGGCTCGGACCTGCTGGGGCGGGTGGTCAACTACGCCGATGCGCTGCTGTCCGAACTGTTCACCAACGCGACCAGCGTGCGGCTGATGGAGCACGCCGCCGAACTCGACCTGGAGGACTTCGAGGACCCCGAGCTGCAGGACAAGCTCGACCGCGCCCGGCGCCAGACCATGGGCCGCATGAACCTGATGAGCCAGCTGCTCGGGCAGGCGCAGGACATGGTCACCGTGATCAGCTTCGCCGCCGGCCTGGTCGCCTACGCGCCGTGGCTGATCGCCCTGCTGGCGCTGGCGCTGGTGCCGGCGTTCCTGGGCGAGTCGCACTTCAACACGCTGGGCTATTCGCTCAATTACAGCTGGACCCCGGAGCGGCGCCAGCTCGACTACCTGCGCCAGGTCGGCGCCAGCGTGGAAACCGCCAAGGAGGTGAAGATCTTCAACCTCCACCGGTTCCTGATCGACCGCTACAAACTGCTGGCCGGGCGCTTCTACCAGGCCAACCGCAAACTGGCCCGCAAGCGTGCGCTCTGGGGCACGGTGCTGGCGGCGCTGGGCACGCTGGGCTACTACGCCGCCTATGCCTACATCGCCTGGCGCACGATCCGCGGCGACTTCAGCATCGGCGACCTGACCTTCCTGTCCGGCAGCTTCCTGCGCCTGCGGCAGCTGCTGGAAGGCCTGTTGACCGGGTTTTCGCAGGTCGCCGGGCAGGCGCTGTACCTGGACGACCTGTTCTCGTTCTTCGCCATCGAGCCGGAGATCCGCTCGCGCCCGGATGCGCTGCCGGTACCGCGCCCGATCCGCGATGGGTTCGTGTTCGAGGACGTGGGTTTCCGCTACCCCGATGCCGAGCGGTGGGCGGTGCGCCACCTCGACTTCCGGCTGGGTGCCGGCGAGGTGATCGCCCTGGTCGGCGAGAACGGCGCCGGCAAGACCACCCTGGTCAAGCTGCTGGCACGGCTCTACGACCCGGACGAGGGCCGCATCCTGCTTGATGGGCGCGACCTGCGCGACTACGACCTGGACGACCTGCGCGCCAACATGGGCGTGATCTTCCAGGATTTCGTGCGCTACCACCTGTCGGCCGGCGAGAACATCGGCGTCGGCCAGGTCGATGCGATGTCCGACACGGCGCGCATCCGCGACGCCGCACGGCGGGCGCTGGCCGACGAGGTGATCGATGCCCTGCCCGGCGGCTACGGGCAGTTGATCGGCCGCCGCTTCAAGAACGGCGTGGACCTGTCCGGTGGCCAGTGGCAGAAGATCGCCATCGCCCGGGCCTACATGCGCGATGCGCAGGTGATGATCCTGGACGAACCCACCGCCGCACTGGACGCACGCGCCGAGTTCGAGGTGTTCCAGCGCTTCAAGGAACTGTCCGCGCAGCGCACCGCGGTACTGATCTCACACCGCTTTTCCTCCGTGCGCATGGCCGACCGCATCCTGGTGCTGGCCGATGGCCGCATCGAGGCCAGCGGCACCCATGCCGAGCTGATGGCACAGGGCGGGCGCTACGCCGAACTGTTCGAGCTGCAGGCCGCCGGCTACCGCTGACCGCCCCGGCCCGGGGCGCCGGCCGGCCCTCCCTTTCGGGCCGCGGCCGCGCCTGCGACTCCCCTCATCGCCGGGCCGGCCGGCAGCAGCGACAAACGGTCGCATTACGGCCGCATCGGGACCGTTTGCTAGAATGGGCAGGTTTACATCCCCCCGAAGAATCCCGGCATGTCTTCCGCTTACGGCACCGAAACGGTGCTTGAAGTCCGTCACTGGACGGACGCCTACTTCAGTTTCTCCACCACCCGTGACAACGGCTTCCGCTTCGAGAACGGCCAGTTCGTAATGATCGGCCTGGAAAACGAAGGCGGCCGTCCGCTGATGCGCGCGTACTCCATCGCCAGCGCCAACTGGGAAGAGCAGCTGCACTTCTTCAGCATCAAGGTGCAGGACGGCCCGCTGACCTCGCGCCTGCAGCACCTCAAGCCCGGCGACACCATCCTGGTCGGCAGGAAGCCCACCGGCACCCTGCTGATCTCCGACCTGCATCCGGGCAAGCACCTGTACCTGCTGGGTACCGGCACCGGCCTGGCGCCATGGCTGAGCATCGTCAAGGACCCGGAAACCTACGAACGCTTCGAGAAAGTCATCGTCTGCCACGGCGTGCGCTACGAGCGCGACCTGGCCTACCGCGACTACTTCGAGAAGGAACTGTTCGAGGACGAGATCCTCGGCGACATCGTCCGCGACAAGCTGCTTTATTACCCGGCGGTCACCCGCGAGCCGTTCCGCAACCAGGGCCGCCTGACCACGCTGATCGAAACCGGCGAGATGCCGCGCACCCTGGGCCTGCCGGCGTTCGACCCGGCCAACGACCGCTTCATGATCTGCGGCAGCCCGCAGATGCTGGCCGACCTGCGCGTCGTGCTGGACGCGCGCGGCTTCGAGGTCTCGCCGCGCATCGGTTCGCCCGGCCACTACGTGTTCGAGCGCGCCTTCGTCGAAAAATAGGCCTGTAGGGAATTCACCTACAGGCAGCGCCTTTGAAGCGCCATGTCGATCGTTTAACGTACCGGCCGGATCACGAAGATCCGGCCGTTTTCTTTACAGGACACAGTTCATGGATCCAGTCGCTTCACGCAGCAGCTTCATCGACAGACAGCGCACCGTGCTGCTTGAAGAACTGGCCCAGTGCCGGCAACGACTCGACAGCGCCAAACAGGCGCTCGGCAGCGCCTACCCCACCGCCTGCCAGGCCGCCCAGGCCATGCGCCCGGCGTTCGAACAGGGCCTGGAGCAGGCCCGCCGCGACGCGCTGCAGGCCGCGCGCAAGGGCACCCTGGGACAAGCGCTGAGCCTGAAGGCGGCGCTTGGCACCGGTGGCTTCCGGCTGCTGGTCTGGCTGGGCATGCTCGGCAGCCTGGTGCTGTACTTCCAGCTCAGCCAGGTATTCACCTTCTACAGCTATCGCTTCCCGTTCCCGGTGAGCCTGCTGTTCGGCCTGTGCGCCGTGGTGCCGCCGGCGCTGCCGCTGTACGCGGCACTGGTGTGGCTGGGCCGGCGCCGGCTGGTACGACGCAACGCCGCCCCGGTGCTGGCCTCGATCGACGAACTGGGCAAGCGCCAGCTGCAGCTCAACGCCTTCGGCAGGAAGCACGAGGACGGCCGCACGCATCCCTACCCGGTGGTGCGGGCGCCGGCACCGTCGGCGGACAAGCTCGGCATCAGCTGGCAGCTGGCCGACAAGCACGACAATTCCCACGCGGTGATGGTCGGCCTGGGTACCGACATCGCCGCCGACAAGGACCCGGACATCTTCATCCGGTTGCCGCTCAACGGCCATCCGGGCGGTTTCGTGCGGGTCCGCGCCGAGGTCGATGGCCACCGCGCCACCTGGGAGCCGCTGGCTGCCAGGCTGGCGCCGCTGCTGGCACCGTTTGCACCGGCCATCATCGAACTGCAGCAGCTCAGTGCGCCGCATGAGCGCGAGCAGCAGGTGCTGCAGTCGCTGCTCACCCGGCTGGGTTCGCTCGACAAGATGGAGGCCAACTGGCAGGACGTGGCCATTCCCGAGGCGACCCTGGAGCAGGTGGTCAAGCTGGTCGACCGGTTCGCCGCCGGCCAGCCGCCGCTGCCCAAGGGCATGCTGCTGTGGGGCCCGCCGGGTACCGGCAAAACCCTGATCGCGCGCAAGCTGGCCCAGCACGTGGACTGCAACTTCGTCGCCGTCACCATCGCCGACCTGAAGGGCGAGCACATCGGCCACACCGGCCCCAAGGTCAAGAAGCTGTGGGAGCAGGCACGCGGCAAGGGCCCGACCATCCTGTTCGTGGACGAATGCGAAAGCGCGTTCGCGCGCCGCGGCAGCCGCGACACCGACAATTTCGGCAACGAGCTGGTGCAGACCTTCATCGCCGAATGGGACGGCTTCAACCAGGGCGGCGGCAACGTGCTGGTGATCGGCGCCACCAACCGCCGCGAACTGATCGACGACGCGGTGCTGTCGCGCTTCACCGTGTCCATCGAGCTGCCGGCCCCGGACGCGGCCGCGCGCGAACGCATCCTGCAGGCGGAATTCGGCAAGGCGCAGCTGGCCCTGCCGGTGACCGAGGCACTGGTGCGCGAGACCAGCGGCATGTCCGGGCGCGACCTGTCCACGCTGGTGACCAGCGTGGTCTCCACCCACCCGGCCGGCCGCCCGGCGGCGGAGGATTTCAGCGCCGCCATCGCCCGCCTGCGCGGCAAGAATTCGACTTCGGTGCAGGCGCTGGGCTGGGACGACGTGATCCTGCCCGCCTCCACCCGCGCCGAGTTCGAAAGCCTGGGCAAGGAACTGCTGCACGCCGAGGAACTGGCGCGGATGAACATCCCGGTGCCACGCGGCATCCTGCTCTATGGCCCGCCGGGTACCGGCAAGACCCAGATCGCGCGCGTGCTGGCCAGCCAGTCCGGGCTGTCGTTCATCGCCGCGTCCTCCACCGAGGTCAAGGGGCAGTTCCTCGGCGACGGCGGCGCGCGGGTCAAGCAATTGTTCGAGAAGGCACGTGCGCAGGCACCGTGCATCGTGTTCCTCGACGAGATCGACACCATCGCCCCGCCGCGCGGCGGCGATGGCTCGGACAAGCTCAACGCCGAGATCGTCGCCCAGTTGCTGCAGGAACTGGACGGCGTGGGCACCCGCCAGGGCCAGGTATTCCTGCTGGCCGCCAGCAACCACCCCGATGCCATCGACAGCGCCCTGCTTTCGCGCCTGGAACGCAAGATCCGGATCGGCCTGCCCGACGCCGATGCGCGTGCCGCCATCCTGCGCCTGCAGCTGGCCGGCAAGCCGCTGGACTTCGCCATCGAGGACGTGCTGGACACGCTGGCCGCAGCCACCGAAGGCAGGTCCGGGCGCGACCTGCAATCGCTGGTCACCGCTGCCACCCGCCGCGCCCTGCAGCGGGCGATGGCCCAGGACGGCGACCCGACCCGCACCCGCCTGCAGCACCAGGACCTGCTGGAAGCGGCCGCCGACGCGACGCCGGCCTGAGCGGCCAGCCGCTCAGCCCAGCGCCGCCCGGATATCGCCTTCCAGCGATTCCGGGCGTGCGGTCGGCGCGTAGCGGGCGATCACCCGGCCATCGCGCCCGACCAGGAACTTGCTGAAATTCCACTTGATCGCGGCGATCCCCAGCGCGCCGCGCTTCTCGCGCTGCAACCAGCGCCACAGCGGGTGGGCACCGGCGCCGTTGACCTGCAGCTTGGCCGACATCGGGAAGCTGACCCCGTAGTCGAGGCTGCAGAACGCCTGGATCGCGGCCGCGTCGCCCGGCTCCTGGTGGCCGAACTGGTCGCAGGGACAGCCCAGCACCACCAGCCCCTGCGCCGCGTACTGGCGCCACAGCCGCTCCAGCCCCGCGTACTGCGGGGTGAAGCCGCAGCGCGAGGCGGTGTTGACCACCAGCAGGACCTTTCCGGCGTAGGCCGACAATGGCAGCGGCGTGCCATCCAGCGCGGTCAGTTCGAAGTCGGTGGCGAGGGTCACGGCAGGCTCCAGGCGGAGCCCCAGCGTACGCCATCGCCGGCATGGCTTTGCAACAGCAGGCGTTCCGCCGCAACCCTGCCATTCGACACACCCGCCGGCCGGGCCGCCGGGTTACCCTGAAGGTTCAGTATTTTCCGGAGTTTCCGACCTTGAACACCCGTCTTGCTCTCGCCCTGGCCGTGTCCCTGGGCGTCGCCCTGCCGGCCTACAGCCTGACCGCGATCGCCGCCACCGGGCAGACCGCCCAGCAGGCCAACCCGTTCTTCGCCGAGAGTCCGCTGCCGTTGCATTACCCGCAGTTCGACAAGATCAAGGACGCCGATTTCGCGCCGGCCTTCGACGCCGGCATGAAGCAGCAGCTCGATGAAGTCGAGGCCATCGCCAACAATCCGGCGCCGCCGACCTTCGACAACACCCTGATCGCGCTGGAAAAGAGCGGCGCCATCCTCGACCGCGCCACCACCGTGTTCTTCTCGCTGATCGGCGCCGACACCAACGACGCGCGCAAGCAGCTGCAGGCCGACTACTCGGCCCGGTTCGCCGCCCACAGCGACGCCATCAACCTCAACGGCAAGCTGTTCTCGCGCATCGAGACCCTCTACAACAACCGCGCCAAGCTGGGCCTGGACGCCGAAGGCCTGCGCCTGGTCGAGAAGTACCACGACAACTTCGTGCGGGCCGGCGCCAAGCTGTCCGACGCGGACAAGGCCAAGCTCAAGGACATGAACGCCGAGCTGGCGCGGCTGGGCACCAAGTTCAGCCAGAACGTGCTGGCCGAGGTCAACGCCTCGTACATCGTGGTCGACGACGCCAAGCAGCTCGATGGCCTGTCGGCCGAGCAGATCGCCGCCGCCGCGGAGGCCGCCAAGGCGCGCAAGCTGGACGGCAAGTACGTCATCGCCCTGCTCAACACCACCGGCCAGCCGGCGCTGACCAACCTGACCAACCGCGACCTGCGCCGCCGCATCTACGAGGCCTCGGTATCGCGCGGCAGCAAGGGCGGCGAGTACGACAACACCGCGCTGGTCTCGCGGATCATGACCCTGCGCGCGCAGAAGGCCGCGCTGATGGGCTTCGCCAACTACGCCGCGTATGGCCTGGGCAACCAGACCGCCAAGACCCCCGAGGCGGTCAACGCCATGCTCGGCCAGCTGGCCCCGGCCGCCGTGGCCAACGCCAAGCGCGAAGCCGCCGACCTGCAGGCGATGATCGACGCCGAGCAGAAGGCCGCCGGCAAGCCTGGCTTCGAGCTGCAGCCGTGGGACTGGGCCTTCTACAGCGAGAAGGTGCGCCAGGCCAAGTACAACTTCGACGAATCCCAGCTCAAGCCCTATTTCGAGCTGAAGAACGTGCTGGAGAACGGCGTGTTCTTCGCCGCCGGCAAGGAATTCGGGCTGAGCTTCAAGCAGCGCACCGACCTGCCGGTGTACCACGACGACGTCACCGTCTATGACGTGTTCGACGCCGACGGCAGCCAGCTGGCGATCTTCATCTTCGACCCGTATGCGCGCGAGTCCAAGCGCGGCGGTGCGTGGATGAACGCCTACGTGTCGCAGTCGGGCCTGACCGGCGACAAGCCGGTTGTCGCCAACCACCTGAACATCCCCAAGCCGCCGGCCGGCAAGCCGACGCTGCTGACCTGGGACGAAGTGACCACCACCTTCCACGAGTTCGGCCACGCCCTGCATGGCATGTTCTCGGACGTGAAGTACCCCTACTTCTCCGGCACCGCGGTGCCGCGCGACTTCGTCGAGTTCCCCTCGCAGGTGAACGAGATGTGGGCCGACGAACCGACCATCCTGGCCAACTACGCCAAGCACTACCAGAACGGCTCGGCGATGCCGCAGGCACTGCTGGACAAGGTGATCGCCGCCTCCAAGTTCAACCAGGGCTTCGCCACCACCGAGTACCTGGGCGCGGCGATGCTGGACCAGAGCTGGCACCAGATCGGCGTCGACCAGGTGCCCGCGGCGCAGGACGTGGTCAAGTTCGAGCACGAGGCGCTGGTCAAGGACGGCATCTACTACGCGCCGGTGCCGCCGCGCTACCGCACCACCTACTTCAGCCACATCATGGGCGGCTATTCGGCCGGCTACTACGCCTACATCTGGTCCGAGGTGCTCGACGCCAACACCCAGAAGTGGTTCCGCGACAACGGCGGCCTGTCGCGCGCCAACGGCGACCATTTCCGCAAGACCCTGCTCTCGCGCGGTGGCAGCGTCGATGCGATGGAGCTGTTCCGCAACTTCGCCGGCCACGAGCCGCAGATCGAGCCGCTGCTGGAGAAGCGTGGCCTGACCGGCGCCGAAAGCAAGTAAGCCGGCGACTGGCCCTCCGCATGAAGCCGCCCGGTTCGCCGGGCGGCTTTTTTGTTGCCGCCAGCGCGGTCAGCGCGGCGCGACGTACCCGCCCGGCACCCCGCGCGGCGACAGCACCAGTTGCCACAGCTGTGCGTGGCGGGTACGGAAGCTGGCCATCGAAGCGGCCAGGTAGAAGCGCCACATGCGCCGGAAACGTTCGTCGTAGCGCGGGTCGAGCCGCTCCCAGGCCGCTTCCACGTTGTCCCGCCACGCCTGCAGCGTGCGGTCGTAGTCGGTGCCGAAGCTGTGCCAGTCCTCGAGCACGAACAGGCCTTCCATCGCCGCGGTGATCTGCGCGGCGGAGGGCAGCATCGAGTTGGGAAAAATGTAGCGCGCGATCCACGGATCGGTGCGGTCGCGGCTGACGTTGCTGCCGATGCTGTGCAGCAGGAACAGCCCGTCCCCGCGCAGGCAGCGCCGCACCACCTCGAAATACCCGCGGTAGTTCTTGACCCCGACGTGCTCGAACATGCCGACCGACAGGACCGCGTCGAACGGCTCGTCCAGTTCGTGGTAGTCCTGCAGGCGGATCTCCACCGGCAGGCCGGCGCACAGTCCGCGGGCGAACTCGGCCTGTTCCCGCGAGATGGTGATGCCCACGCCTTCCACGCCATGGCGCTGCGCAGCGTACTGCAATGCCTCGCCCCAGCCGCAGCCGATATCCAGCACGCGCATGCCCGGGCGCAGGCCGAGCTTGCGGCAGATCAGGTCGAGCTTGGCCTCCTGCGCGTCATCCAGGTCGCCGGCATCGCGCCAGTAGCCGCAGCTGTAGACCAGCCGCCTGCCCAGCATCGCCCGGTACAGGTCGTTGCCGAGGTCGTAGTGGCGCTTGCCGACCTCATAGCTGCCCTGCCCGGCCTGCAGGTTGAACAGCCTGGCCTTGAGCGCGTCCCAGACCTCGCCGCCGCCATGCACGCGCTCGTCCAGCCGCGCCTCCAGCAGGTGGGCAAGGAACGTGTCGAGCGAACGCGCCCGCCACCAGCCGTCCATGTAGCTCTCGCCCAGGCCCAGCGAGCCGTCGGCCAGCACCCGCGCATGGAAGCGCGGGTCGAGGATGTCGATGTCCTGCGGGCGTCCCCCGCCGGGGGTGATGCCCGCCTCGTGCAGCAGTGCTTCGACACGTCGTTGCAGCCCTGCATCCATCGCTGGCCTCCGCGGTTCAGGGGTGTGCGAACAGCTCCCGGTAGCCGGCGGCCACGTGCGGCAGCAGCACGGACGCCGGAACGTCCACGGTCTGCGTGCCATCGGAGTACGGGCCGACCTGGTAGGGCGGGAATACGAAACGCAATGCGGCAATGCGGCCGCCGGCATCCATCACCGGTTCGAACTGTGCGAAATTGGCCGCGTCCGGGGTGGTGCCCTGGTCGATCATCTTCGACAGATTGCGCACCTGGGCCTGCTGCTCCTCCGGCGTCAGGTCCTCGCCCTGGGCGCGCAGCATCGCCTGCTCCAGCAGCTTGTCGCGGGTGTAATCGCTGACCGCCTGCCAGCCCTTGGGCGAATCGACCAGGGCCTGGGCGGTCAGCAGTTCCTGCCGTTCGGGCAACCAGACGAAGCGCGCCACCAGCGGCTGCCCATGCGCGCCGCCGGTATAGCTGCTGCCCTCGGCCGACACCGCCACCACCTTCGGCGTGTCCACGGCCATGTCGAAGGCCAGCGACAGTTCGTATGGCGCGGTGGGGGTGTCGTTGCCCAGCTCGTCCACCGCCTTGAGCAGCTCGGACCTGGCCTGTCCCGCATAGTCGGACAGGGCCCTGGCAAGGCCGGGATGCGCATTGGCGGCAGGCGGGTAGCTGATGCCCAGCACGTAGCGGGCATTGGTGTCGATCACGTCATGCAGCTCCACCGCCGCCGGCGCGGCATCGACCGGTGCCTCCACCGCCGGCGCCGCTTCCGGCGCGGCTGCCGGCGCCGGCGCATCGTTTTTCCCGCATCCTGCGATCGCCAGTACGATCAATGCCGCCGCACAGGCTCCCTGTCCCGACCTTTTCATGTCCTTTCCCTTGTGGATGGATCGCGCGGCTCCGCCCGGAACCGCGTCCGCCGCGGATTATCCCAGCAGGTCCGCGTATTCTCCATGGCGCTGCATGAAGGTAGCCGCGTAGCTGCATTCGGGCACCACCTTGAGCCCGCCTGCACGCGCATGCGCCAGCGCCGCCCGGGTCAACAGCGCGGCGATGCCGCGGCCGCCGATGGCGTTGGGGACGCCGGTGTGGGTGATGATCATCGCGCCGTCGCGCTGCAGGTAGTCGAGTACCGCCTGGTGGCCGTCCACGGCCAGGGTGAAGCGATGCGCGGCGGCGTCGTGCGCCACCACGGGAAGCGCGGAGTCATCATGGCTCATGGCTGGGCTCGCGGGACCGGGGATGCCATTGTGCCGTGGTCGCAGGCCGGTGTGACGTGAAAGGTGGCATGCGCCGCCGCGGTACGTCACTTTCCGACACGTCTGCCGCTGCATCCCCGTCACCCAGCCTTGCCGTGGTGGTGCGTGACACGCTGGCACGCGGCTTGCTCCATGGCGCGGACGTTTCCCGTTCTCCGCCCCATGTCCGTACCGTTCGACGCCTCGCTCCCGCTGCCCCCCGACGACCCCGACGCACTGCTGCTGGAAGGACTGTTCCAGCTGGCCTTCAGCGGTGAAACCCACGGCTGGGAGTTCAAGAAGATCGACGAGGAAGTCCACGCCCGGCTGCTGGCGGCCTACGCCGCCTAGACGCGACAGGCCCGCGACCAGCCACGGCCGCGGGCCTGCTCCTTGCTTGCCCACCTCGGCATCCGCCCCGGCGCCGTGCCGGCGGCGGCGCGCCTCAGCGGCCGAAGCGCGGGTTCATCAGCTGCTCCAGGAACACCTGCATCACCTGCGGCTCCATGAACAGCATGAACATCACCCCGAACGCGGCACCGGCCAGGTGTGCGCTGTGGTTGATGTTGTCGTTGCCGCGCTTGTCCATCCAGATGCTGTAGCCCACGTAGAACACGCCATAGAGGATCGCCGGGGCCGGGATGAAGAACACGAAGATCAGCGACCACGGCGAGATCAGGATGAAGGCGAACAGCACCGCCGACACCGCGCCCGACGCGCCCAGGCTCAGGTAGTTCGGGTTCTTCTGGTTCTTCAGGTAGCTGGGCAGGATCGAGACCACCAGCGCCGCCACGTAGAACAACGGGTAGGTCCACCAGTTGCCGGTGACGCGCAGCATGATCTGCTCGATCAGCCGCCCGAAGAAGAACAGCGTGACCATGTTGAACAGCAGGTGGGCGAAATCGGCGTGGATGAAGCCGTAGGTCACCAGCCGGTCGTACTGGCGATGGCGGTCCACCGCCGGTGGCCACAGGATCAGCCGGTCGGCAAGCTTGCGGTTGCTGAACGCCAGCCACGAGACCAGGCTGGTGACGGCGATCAGGAACAGGGTTATCGGTCCTTGCATGCTCAGGCTGCCCGGTAGTTGTCGACCATCCTGTAGCGGCGCGCGTACAGGCCGAATGCCAGTGCCGCCACGAACGCGAAACCGGCGAAGAAGAACATCAGGAACGCCGCCTCGCTCAACCCGGTGCCGGCGATGCGTGCGGTCACCGAGTCGTTGCGCACCGCCGCGTTGGACAGCAGCACCCACAGGTTGCCGATGGTGGTGGTCAGGTTCCAGAAACTCATGACCACGCCCTTCATCGAGGCCGGGGCCTGGCTGTAGGCGAATTCGAGGCCGGTGGCCGACACCAGCACCTCGCCGAAGGTCAGCAGCGCATACGGCAGGATCTGCCAGAAGATGGACAGGGCGTCGCCGCCGTCCATCGCCACCTGCAGGCTGCCCACCACCACCCAGGCCAGGCCGCTGAAGGCGATGCCGGCGGTCATGCGCCGCAGCGCGGTCGGCTCGAAGCCGAAGCGGCGCAGCATCGGGTACAGCACCAGGTTGTTGAACGGGATCAGGATCATCACCAGCAGCGGGTTGATCGCCTGCATCTGCGAGGCGGTGAACCACGCCGGCATGGTCATCTGCTGGCCCTGCAGCACCCAGGTCGAAGCCTTCTGGTCGAACAGCGAGAAGAACGGCGTGGTCAGGGCGAAGATCACCAGCACCTTGAGTACCGCGCGCACGCCTTCCACCGCGCTGTCCGGGTGCGCGCCGCGGGCGCGATCCAGCTGCAGCATGGTGCCGCCACCGATGCCGGCCAGCAGTGCAACCAGCGCCAGGCACAGGTAGATCACCACGCCCAGCCCGCCTTCATGCAGGCCGCCCAGGCTCATCGCCGCCAGCACCAGCGCCCACAGCGCCAGCGCGATGCCGGCCAGCGCCACCAGCAGCCCGGCGTTGCCCTGCCCCGGCCCCCGCGCCAGCAGCGCGGTGCGCACCACGTTGGCGAACGAATGCGGGTCCTTCGGCGGCAGCGGCACCAGCACGTAGCGCCGGCGTCCCAGCCAGAACACGAACGTGGCCACGAACATCAGGATGCCGGGGATGCCGAATGCCCATTGCGGGCCCAGGTTCTTCAGCGCCAGCGGGATCAGCAGCGAGGCGAACAGCGAGCCGAAGTTGATGATCCAGTAGAAGGCGTCGAATACCAGCTTGGCCAGGTGCTTGTTCGACTGGTCGAACTGGTCGCCCATGAACGAGGCCACCAGCGGCTTGATGCCGCCGGCCCCCAGCGCGATCAGGCCCAGGCCCAGGAAGAAGCCCTGGCGGCTGTTCTCGAACAGCGCCAGGCACAGGTGGCCGGCGCAGTAGACCAGGCTGAACCACAGGATGGTGCGGTACTTGCCGAAGAAGCGGTCGGCCAGCCAGCCGCCGAGCAGCGGGAAGAAATACACGCCGATCATGAAGCTGTGCATGATGTCCTTGGCCTCGCCGGCGCGGCCGTCGGCGGTCAATTCCTGCAGCAGCAGCGAGGTGATCAGGAACTGCACCAGGATGTTGCGCATCCCGTAGAAACTGAAGCGCTCGCAGGCTTCGTTGCCGATGATGTAGGGAATCTGGCGGGGCATGCCGGCCTTGCCGGCGGGGGCTGCTGCCACGTCGTTGCTCGTCATCTGTAAGGCGATCCTGCGAATGCAAAGGGGGCAAGGGTAACGCAAGCGGCCACCCGCGCGCCCGCGGCAGCGCACGAGGCCGCGCCTGCACGGGCCCTAGACAGCGCCGCACGCTAGCATGGCGGCAGGTCCGTACTGGTTTTCGCAATGAAGCACTGGGGCTGTCTGGCGCTGCTCGCCTTGTCCTTCGCCGTGGCCGCCGAGCCCGCCACGCCGGTGCTGCGGATCGCCAGCCTGCGCCTGCCGCAGGACAGCGCCCAATGGGAACGGCAGCGCGGGCGGATCCTGACCCTGCTGGCCGGGCTGCGCGCGGACGTGATCGCGGTACAGGACGTGCGGCAGTCGCCGGGGTCGCCCAACGCCGCCTGCTGGCTGGCCACCCGGCTCAGGTACAGCTGCGATTTCATCACCGCCGACCCGCCCAGCCACGCGCAGCGCCGCGGCAACGCCATGCTGGCCGGCCTGGACGTGATGGAGGACGGCCTGACCCTGCTGCACGGCCAGGGCCAGCTCACCGCCGCCGGCATGCAGCGCGCACGCCTGGAACGCAGGGCGGTCAACATCTACATCGCGCGCATCGCCCCGGACGGCAATGATCCGCAGGTGCGCGCACAGCAGGCGGCGGACCTGCTCGCCTGGATCGGTGCGACCGACGAGGACGAGCCGTCACTGGTCGTGGGCGAGTTCTCCGCGCCCACCGAAGAACTGGTCCGGCAGCTGCCCGGCTTCCAGCCGGCGCGGCAGAATCCGTCGACACGGCAGCCGGCCGCGGGCAGCGCGCCGGGCAGCCGCGCGCACGGCCTGGACGTGCTCTACCAGGTGCGCGGCTTCGCCGATGTCGCCCAGCAGGCGGTGCAACTGGCACCGGAAGGCGAGGAACCGGCACCGCTGGCGCTGGGAGTGATGACCACCCTGCGCCTGATCGCGGGCGAAGCAGCCGACCCGACCGCGCCCTGAACGACGAAGCCGGACGTTTCCGCCCGGCTTCGCCTGGTCATCCGTGCGCAGGCGGGGCCACGCCCCGCGCGCGCAGGTCGCCGTCGCCGATCAGGCCACGGCCTCCTCGTAACGGCGTTCGACTTCCTTCCAGTTGATCAGGCTGTAGAAGGTCTCGATGAACTCGGCGCGGCGGTTCTGGAACTTCAGGTAGTAGGCGTGTTCCCACACGTCGATGGTCAGCACCGGGGTACGGCCCTCCATCAGCGGGCTTTCCTGGTTGCCGGTCTTCTCGACCACCAGCTTCTTGTCGGCGGTCACGCTCAGCCACGCCCAACCCGAACCGAACTGGGTCAGCGCGGCCTTGGTGAAGGCTTCCTTGAACTTGTCGAAACCGCCGAGCTGCTCGTCGATGGCCTTGCCCAGCGCGCCGCCCGGGGTGCCACCGGCGTCGGGGCCGATCACGTCCCAGAACAGCGAGTGGTTGCCATGGCCGCCGCCCTGGTTGCGCACGCCCTGCTGCAGGCTTTCCGGCAGGGTCTTGACCTTGCGCAGCAGTTCGTCGATCGGCAGGTCGGCATATTCGGTGCCCTCGACCAGCGCATTGAGGTTGTTGACGTAGGTCTGGTGGTGCTTGGAGTAATGGATCTCCACGGTGGCCGCATCCATGTACGGTTCCAGCGCGTCGTAGGCGTAGGGCAGCTTGGGCAGGGTGTAGGCCATGAGGGATCTCCTTGGGTTCGATGCCTGGGTTCGTGTGTCCGGCGCATGCCGGACGGTGCACCGGCAATGGTAGGCAGGAAGCGGCAACTTACCAAGGCCGATGTAAAGGAAGCTTCGTCCTGTGGCGGGTACAAACGCCACGCCGGCCGCGCGGGCGCCGGCTGCGATGGCCCGCGTTCAAGAAAAATCCCGCGCAGACGCGATAATCGACCTTTCCACGCCACACGGGCTCCTGCTCCATGCGCAAACCGTTGCTCCTGCTCACCGCCGTGATCGTGCTGGTGGCCGGCCTGTGGGCCATGCGCGCGCTGCAGCAGCCGCCACCCCCGCAATTCGCGCCGTCGCTGGGCGGGCCCGCGGCGCCGGCCGTCGGCGAGGAACCGCGCCAGCCCGGCATGGGCGGCACGCTGCCGGCCTTCCTGCCGCCGGAAGCGCACGACACCATCGCGTTGATCCAGCGCAACGGGCGCTTCCCGCACCGCCAGGATGGCAGCGTGTTCGGCAACCGTGAGCGGCGCCTGCCGCAGCGCCCGCGGGGCTACTACCGCGAATACACGGTGCGCACGCCGGACCTGGGCCACCGCGGCGCACGCCGGATCGTCACCGGCGGCGACCCGCCGGAGGTCTGGTACTACACCGACGATCATTACGAGACCTTCCGCGGTTTCGAAGTACCGGCCGACGGAGGCACGCGATGAGCGACAGCGGATTCGACATGGGCCTGGAGGATGTCGGCCAGGCCGGCGTATACGGCGTAGCCCACGGCGACCTCGGCGGGCTGGCCGCGGCCGCGCGCGATGCCGGGCTCAAGGTGCTGCGGGTGGACCTGGAATCATGCACGGACAAGCGCACCCTGCTGCTGCGCATCGGCACCCAGCTGGACTTCCCGGCGGGTTGGAGCCGCAACTGGGATGCGCTGTCCGATGCATTGCGCGACCTGTCCTGGCTGCCGGCCAACGGCTACGCGCTGCTGTTCGGCGATGCCGGCGACCTGCGCCAGGCCAGCCCAGCCGATTTCGACACGCTGCTGGACATCCTCGCCGAAGCGGCGGCCAGCTGGGCCGGCGACAACGTACCGTTCTGGGCGTTCTTCGAGCTGCCCGGCGGCGGCGGGGCCGGCGATCCGGGCGACGCCTGAACCGGCATCACGTCAGGCCGGCGGGCATGCCGGCCCTTTGAGTTCGATCACGTTGCCGTCGGGATCGGCGAAATAGAGCGAAAGCCCGTCGCCCTCGGCACCGAAACTGAGCTCCGCCGCCGACGGCACCAGCCCATGGCGGCGCAGGTGCGCGGTGATGGCCGCTGCATCGAACGGCTCGATGCGCAGGCACAGGTGGTCGACGTTGCGCGCGCCCTCGCCCGCGGCAGCACCGCCACGCGCACCCAGGGGGCCGTCCACGCTCACCAGATCGATCATCGACGCGCCGGCCCGCAGGTGGACCAGGCCAAGGGGCTCGCGCCGCCTGACCACCTCGCATCCGAGCACGCTCCGGTAGAACGCGATGCTGCGCGGCAGCTCGCGGACGCGGAAGACCACGTGGTCGATGCGCTGCACCGAAAAAGGCATTGCCATCGCGCGCTCCATGGGGGAAACCGGGCAGGCGCGCCATCCGGCCGCGGCGCCTCCCGCGGCGATTGTCACATGGGCCACGGGCGCCGCCACGCGGCGTGCCCGGGCCTGCCCGCTCAGCCGTCCAGTTCTTCCCAGCGCGCGTAGGCCGCGTCCAGTTCGGCCTGCACCCTGGCCAGCTGCTGCGTGTGCGCGGTGACCTCGGCGCTGGAGCGGGTGTAGAACGCCGGATCGTTCATCGCACCGGTCAGGCCTTCCACGTCGCGCTCCAGCTGCTCGATCCTGGCCGGCAGCTGCTCCAGCTCGCGGGCATCCTTGAAGCTGAGCTTGCGCCTGGCCGGCGCTGCTTCGGCCACCGCCGCCGCCGCCACCGGTTTCGCGGCCGGCACTGCCGTGGCCGAGGCCCTGGCCACGGCCATGCCGTTCTGCGCCGGTGGCGGGCGCTGGCGCAGCGAATCGGTATAGCCGCCGACGTAGTCGCCGACCCGGCCCTCGCCTTCCAGCACCAGGGTGGAGGTGACCACGTTGTCGAGGAAATCGCGGTCGTGGCTGACCAGCAGCAGGGTGCCGGTGTAGTCGCCCAGCAGCTCTTCCAGCAGCTCCAGGGTTTCCACGTCCAGGTCGTTGGTCGGTTCGTCCATCACCAGCAGGTTGGACGGCTGCGCGAACAGCTTTGCCAGCAGCAGGCGGTTGCGCTCGCCGCCGGACAGCCGGGTGATCGGCGCGCGCGCCCGTTCCGGGGTGAACAGGAAATCCTGCAGGTAGGCATGCACGTGCTTGCGCTTGCCGTTGAGATCGATGAAGTCGGCACCTTCGGCCACGTTCTCGATCGCGCTCCAGTCCTCGCGCAGGGTCGCGCGGTACTGGTCGAAGTAGGCGATCTGCAGGTTGGTGCCCTGGCGCACCTCGCCACGGTCCGGCTGCAGCTCGCCCAGCAGCAGCTTGAGCAGGGTGGTCTTGCCGCTGCCGTTGGGGCCGATCAGGCCGATGCGGTCGCCGCGCATGATCGTGGTCGAGAAGTCCCTGATCATCACCCGCTCGCCGAAGGCGAAGCTGACGTCCTTGACGTCGATGACCTTCTTGCCGGAGTTCTCGCCCGCGGCCGCTTCCAGGCGCACGTTGCCGCCCAGCTCGCGGCGCTGGCCACGCTCCATGCGCATGGCCTTGAGGCGGCGCACGCGGCCTTCGTCGCGGGTGCGGCGGGCCTTGATGCCCTGCCGGATCCACACTTCCTCCTGGGCCAGCAGCTTGTCGAAGCGCGCATTCTCCTGCGCCTGGGCGTTGAGGCGTTCCTCGCGGCGGCGCTCGTAGTTGTCCCAGTCGCCCGGCCAGCTGGTCACCTGGCCACGGTCGATCTCGACGATGCGGGTGGCCAGCGCGCGCAGGAAGCGGCGGTCATGGGTGACGAACACCACGCAGCCGTTCCAGCCCTTGAGGAAGCCCTCGAGCCAGTCGATGGCCTCGATGTCCAGGTGGTTGGTCGGCTCGTCCAGCAGCAGCACGTCCGGCCCGGCCACCAGCGCACGCGCCAGCAGCACGCGGCGCTTCATGCCGCCGGACAGGCGCCCGAACTCGGCATCGCCGTCCAGCTCCAGCTTGGTCAGGGTTTCGGACACGCGCTGGTCCAGCGCCCAGCCGTCGGCCGCGTCGATCCTGGCCTGCACCTTGCCCATGGCGTCGCCGTCGAAGGTCTCGGCATGGCTCAGGCGGTGGAACTCGGCCAGCCAGTGGCCAAGCTCGCCGAGGCCATCGGCGACGACGTCGAACACGCTGCCGGAAGCGCCATGCGGCACCTCCTGCTCCAGGCGGGTGACGCGCACGCCCTGCTGGACGCGCACCTCGCCGTCGTCCGGCTTCAGTTCGCCGGCCATCAGTTTCATCAGGGTGGATTTGCCGGCGCCGTTGCGGCCGATCAGGGCGATGCGCTCGCCACTTTCGATCGACAGTTCGGCTTTTTCCAGCAACAACGGGCCGCCGACGCTGTGGTCGACGTTCTGCAGGGTGATCAAAGGCATGCGCGCATTGTACGGGAGCCGCGCTCAGGCGTCGGCGAACACACCTTCATCCAGCGCCAGCAGGCGGCGCAGACTGGCCGCCACCCGCTTGCCGGGGTGCCGCACCAGCCACAGCTGGCGGCGCAGCGGCGGCAGCGGCGTGGCCAGTTCATGCAGCCGCCCCAGCGCGACCAGGTCGGCCACCGCATGCCGCGACAGGCACGCCAGCCCGAGCCCGGCCACCGCGCCCTGTTTGATCGCCTCGGTACCGCCGAGCTGGAGCACTTCGGAAAAACCATGCAGGTGCGGCAGCAGCGCCTGCTCGGCCGCCTCGCGGGTGCCGGAACCGGGCTCGCGCAGCAGCCAGCAGGCGCCGCGCAGCTGCGCCATGTCGGCACCGGCGCGAAGCGCGGCCGCCTGCCGGTGGCGATCGCCGAACACGATGACCAGCTCGTCCTCGCGCCAGGCCGCCACGTCCAGCCCCGGTTCGTGGCACGGGCCCTCGATCAGGCCGATGTCCACCTCCAGCCGCTGCACCGCACTGGCGACTTCGCGGGTATTGCCGATCACCAGGTCGACCCGCGCATGGTCGTTGCCATCGCGCAGGTCGGCGATGCGCGCCGGCATCAGATAGTTGCCGATGGTGGTGCTGGCCCCCACCCGCCAGCGCACCGGGGCGGCGGCCTCGCCGCCCCCGCGGTAGCGGCGTTCGATGTCCTCCGTGGCCGCCAGCAGGGCGCGCGCCTCGGGCAGCAGCGCGCGGCCATGGCCGTTGAGCACCAGCCGTCGGCCGACGCGGTCGAACACGGCAAGCCCGAGCAGGTGCTCCAGCTCGCCCAGCGCCGCGCTCACCGCCGATTGCGACAGACCGATGGTGTCCCCGGCGGCAGTGGTGGTTCCGGTCTCGGCGATGGCGGAGAAGATCTGCAGCTGGCGCAGGGAAAGACGCATGAATTACCCATAAAACAGGTTGTTCATACGAATATAATCCGTTTTACAGGTGATTGGCGCGGAATCAGGATGGGCCATCCCCTGATGATCCACCGTCATGAACACCGTCACACACAGGCAGGCCAGCGCCCGCCCGCCGCGTCTCCCCGGCCTGCTGCTTACCGCCGCCATCGCCGCCCTCGCCCTCTGGCTGGGTACCGTGCCGTGGCTCCAGGCCCATGGCATCGGCGCGCTGACACTGGCCATCGTGATCGGCATCGTCGTCGGCAATACCGTCTACCCCACGTTCGCGCCGCGGGTGGCAACCGGCGTCGGCGTCTCCAAGGCCACCGTGCTGCGCGCGGGCATCGTCCTCTACGGCCTGCGGCTGACCGTGCAGGACATCGGCCAGGTCGGCGCCGCCGGGGTGCTGATCGACGCGCTGGTACTGTGCTCCACCTTCGCCCTGGCGTGGTGGCTGGGCACCCGCGTACTCGGACTGGAGCGCAACACCGCGCTGCTGATCGGCGCCGGCAGTTCCATCTGCGGCGCTGCGGCGGTGATGGCCGCCGAGCCGGTGGTCAAGGGCCGGGCCGAACAGGTCGCCATCGCCGTGGCCACGGTGGTCGTGTTCGGCACCCTGGCGATGTTCCTGTACCCGCTGCTGTACCGGTGGGGCGTGCATGCCGGCTGGATGCCGCTGGACGACACCGGCTACGGCGTGTTCACCGGCTCCACCGTGCACGAAGTGGCGCAGGTGGTGGCCGCCGGCCGCGCCGTCAGCCAGCCGGCCGCCGATGCCGCGGTCATCGCCAAGATGGTGCGGGTCATGATGCTGGCGCCGTTCCTGGTCGGCCTGTCGGCACTGCTGGCGCGCGGCGGCAACGACGGCAACCGCCAGCGCTCGGCCATCACGGTGCCCTGGTTCGCCTTCGGCTTCATCGCCATGGTCGGCTTCAACTCGCTGCAGCTGCTGCCCGCCGGGCTGGTCGCCGCCCTGGTCGAGCTGGATACCGCGCTGCTGGCGATGGCGATGGCCGCGCTGGGCCTGACCACCCATGCCTCGGCCCTGCGCCAGGCCGGCCCCAGGCCGATGCTGCTGGCCGCGCTGCTGGCCGCCTGGCTGGTGGGCGGCGGCCTGCTGATCAACCTCGCGGTACGCGCCCTGTGCTGAACCCGCCGCGCCGCGACGGCAGCCGGAGCGGCACGGCCTGCCGGCATCTGCGAAAATACGGCATGACCGATTTCTCCTCGTTGCCGCTGATCCCGGCCCTCGCACCCGGCATCGATGCGCTGGGCTATACCACCATGACGCCGGTGCAGGCGCTGGGCCTGCCGCCGATCCTGGAGGGACGCGACGTGATCGCCCAGGCCCCCACCGGCAGCGGCAAGACCGCCGCCTTCGGCCTGGGCCTGCTGAACCGGCTCGACCCGGCCACCATCCGGACCCAGGCGCTGGTGCTGTGCCCTACCCGCGAACTGGCCGACCAGGTCGGCAGGCAGCTGCGCAAACTGGCCACCGGCATCCCCAACCTCAAGCTGCTGGTACTGACCGGCGGCGTGCCGCTGGGCCCGCAGCTGGCCTCGCTGGAGGCGCACGACCCGCAGGTGGTGGTGGGCACGCCCGGCCGCGTGCAGGAACTGGCGCGCAAGCGCGCGCTCAACCTCGGCCAGGTGCGCAGCTTCGTCCTCGACGAGGCCGACCGCATGCTCGACATGGGCTTCGAGGAGCCCATCCGTGAGATCGCCGGGCGCACCCACAAGGAGCGGCAGAGCCTGCTGTTCTCGGCCACGTTCCCCGATGCCATCCGCGAACTGGCGCGCGCCCTGCTCAATGACCCGGTGGAAGTCACCATCGACGGCCAGCAGGAAGCCCCGGCGATCCAGCACCTGTTCTTCGAGGTCGAGCCGGCGCACCGGCAGAAGGCGCTCGCCGGGCTGCTGCTCAGGTACACGCCCGAATCGGCGGTGGTGTTCTGCAACACCCGCAAGGACGTGGACGAGGTGGCCAATTCGCTGCGCCAGTTCGGCTTCTCGGCGCTGGCCCTGCATGGCGACATGGAACAGCGCGACCGCGACGAGGTCCTGCTGCAGTTCGCCAACCGCAGCTGCAACGTACTGGTCGCCAGCGACGTGGCCGCGCGCGGCCTGGACGTGGAAGACCTGGCCGCGGTGGTCAACTACGAGATGCCCAGCGACCTGGACACCTACCGCCACCGCGTCGGCCGCACCGCCCGCGCCGGCCGCCGCGGCCTGGCGCTGAGCCTGGTCGCCGGCCGCGAGCGCCACCGCGCCGATGCGCTGGAAACCGACCAGGGCACCGCCCTGGACTGGCAGAAGACCCCGCTGGCCACCGCGCGCCCGGCACAGCTGCCGCAGGCGGCGATGACCACGCTGCGGATCGACGGCGGCAAGACCGACAAGCTGCGCGCCGGCGACATCCTCGGCGCGCTCACCGGTGATGCCGGGTTGTCGGCCAAGGCCATCGGCAAGATCGACATCTTCCCCACCCGCTCCTACGTGGCCATCGCCCGCGAGCAGGCCGGCAAGGCGATCGCGCGGCTGGAAGCCGGCAGGATCAAGGGCAAGCGCTTCCGCGTGCGCAGGATGTGATGGCGGGCGCCGGGTTTCAGCGCCCGGCGCGCACCGCGGCGCCGGAGTGCAGGCGCCGCGCTCAATACGCCAGCGTGGCCTGCAGCGGCAGGCCGTCGGGCCAGCGTTGACGCCCGCCCAGGCCGTCCAGTTCCACCAGCACCGCCGCGCCCAGCACCTCGGCCTCGAGCCGGCGCGCCAGCAGCAGCGCCGCGGCCAGCGTACCGCCGGTGGCCAGCACATCGTCGATCAGCAGCACCCGGGTTCCCGGGGCGATGGCGCCGGCACACACCTCGATGCGGTCGCTGCCATATTCCAGCGCGTATTCCTGCGCCAGGGTGGCGCCGGGCAGCTTGCCCGGCTTGCGTACCGGCACGAAGCCGGCGCCCAGTTCCAGGGCCAGCGCGGCGCCAAGGATGAAGCCGCGCGCTTCCACGCCCAGCACGGCCTGCACGCCGGCAGCGCGCCACGGGTCGGCCATCGCCGCAACCGCGGCGCGGAAGCCATCGGCATCGGCCAGCAGCGGGGTGATGTCCTTGAAACGGATACCGGGCCGGGGGAAGTCGGCCACGTCGCGGATCGCGCCGGCCCACTGGGGATAGGGGTTGGTCATGGGGTCACTGGAAATGGAAGGAATCAGGAACTGCACGACAGCATGGAGCAGCCGGCGCGCGCACGTGCCCAGTCCGGGCGCCGGCAGGCGAACGCCTCGCGGCCGGGCTGTTCGTCGCAGGGGCGCCGCATCACCTCCAGCAGGTCGGTGATGCCGCCGGTGTCGCCCTGCGCGGCGCGGTCGATGGCCTGCTGCACCAGCCAGTTGCGCAGCACGTACTTGGGGTTGGCCGCCTGCATGACCGCACGCCGCGCGGCATCGTCCAGGCCCGCATCGCGCACGCGTGCGGCATGGCGCCGCAGCCAGTCCAGCAGGTCCGGCATCACCCGCTCGCGGCGCTCCGGGGAATAGAACGCCGCCTCCAGCGCAGCCGCATCCGGCCGCTGCGGGTCGACATCGGGCAGCGCACGGAACGCCAGGGTCATGTCCATCTCGCCCGCGTGCAGCAGCTCCCGGAACCGCGCCATGAGCGCATCGTCGCCCTGGCGGTATTCGCCCAGGCCGAGCTTGGCGACCAGATGGGCGCGTTCGTCGGCCGCGTAACGGGCCTGGAACGCATCCAGCCCGGCCTGCAGCGGCGCCGCGTCGGCGAACAGCGGCGACAGCGCCTGCGCCAGCCGGACCAGGTTCCAGTACGCCACCTGCATCTGCGTGCCGAAACGGTAGCGGCGGCCCTGTGCGTCGGTGGTGTTCGGCGTCCAGTCCGGGTCGTAGTCCTCGATCCAGCCATACGGGCCGTAATCCAGAGTCAGGCCGAGCACGGACATGTTGTCGGTGTTCATCACCCCATGCACGAAGCCCACCCGCATCCAGTGCGCGACCATCGCCGCGGTGCGGGTGCAGACCTCGGCGAACCAGTCGGCCGGGCGCGAAGCGCCGGGCGCCAGATGGGGGAAATCACGGTCGATGCAGAAATCGACCCAGCGCCGCAGCAGCGCCACGTCACCGCGTGCGGACGGCAGTTCGAAGCTGCCGAAGCGGATGAACGAGGGCGCCACCCGGCACACCACCGCCCCCGGTTCGTCGCCCGGATGACCGTCGTAGAACATGTCGCGCACCACCGCCTCGCCGGTGGCGACCAGGCTCAGGGCCCGCGTGGTCGGGACCCCGAGGTGGTGCATGGCCTCCGAACACAGGAATTCGCGGATCGACGAGCGCAGCACCGCGCGGCCATCGGCCCCGCGCGAGTACGGCGTCGGCCCCGCGCCCTTGAGCTGCAGCTCCCAGCGCCGGCCATCGGCCAGCAGCTCGCCGAGCGAGATGGCGCGGCCGTCGCCCAGTTGCCCGGCCCAGTGCCCGAACTGGTGCCCGCCGTAGTTCGCCGCCCATGGCTGCATGCCGTCGTACAACGCGTTGCCGGCGAACACCGCGGCGAAGTCCGGCGCCTGCACGGCCGCGCCGTCGAAACCCAGCATCGCCGCCACATCCGGCGCATGCGCCAGCAACCGCGGCGCCGCCACCGGACCGGGCATGACCTGCGACCAGGCCGCGCCCGGCACCTCGCGCCGGCGCGATCCGGTTTCGGCATCGCCGGGCAGTTCGCGCAGGAAACGGTTGTCGAATTTCAGCCGCGGGGTCATTGCCAGGATGTGGGGACGTCGGGCGATGTCACAAGCTACGGTATCCCGGCCCCAGCGCGGCACACTGGCATGCAAGGCGCCGGCGCGGCGGGCGGACACGAACAAAAACGCCGGAAGCTTTCGCTTCCGGCGTCGTGGCGACCTTGCGGTTGCTGGGGCTGGATTACAGCGCCTGCACCTGGTCAGCCTGCATGCCCTTCTGGCCCTGCACGGCGACGAAGGTCACCTTCTGGCCTTCCTGCAGCGACTTGAAGCCGGTGCCCTGGATGGCACGGAAGTGCACGAACAGGTCGGGGCCGCTTTCCGGGGTGATGAAACCAAAACCCTTGGCATCGTTGAACCACTTCACCGTGCCGGTCTGACGCTCAGACATTACAAACTCCTGGAACTATTGATTGGAAATCGCAGCCACCGGGGATCGGGGCCGAGACTGAGTTGCAGGCGTTGGTAAAACGGAACGATGAGCGGATCGGTGAGATCAGCTGCATCAGGCCACGATTCACGGTGACCCTTGCAAGCACAGTGGGGCGAAAGATACGCGGCTTTCCGGCAAAAAGCGACAAATACCGCATTCATCCGTACCGAAAGCCCGCTTCCCGGCAACAATCCCGTTAAATTCATTGGCTTGGCGCACCACACGGGTACGCATGCAGCCGCCGCATGGCCGCGCAGCGGCTAGACTGCGCGGCATGGAATCCCCCCTTGCCGCCCCCTCCCCCCGCATCTGGGTGGACGCCGACGCCTGCCCGGCGGTCATCCGCGACATCCTGTACCGCGCCGCCGAACGTACCCGGATCGAAGTGATCCTGGTCGCCAACCGCTGGCTGCAGACGCCCTCCTCGCGCTTCATCCGCGCCATGCAGGTCGCCGGTGGCCCGGACGTGGCCGACAACGCCATCGCCGAACGCGTCGCCGCTGGCGACCTGGTGGTCACCCAGGACATTCCGCTGGCCGCGCGGGTGCTGGCCAAAGGCGCCGCGGCGCTGGACCCGCGCGGCGTGCCGTTCAGCCCCGACAGCATCGCCCAGCGCCTGTCGATACGCGACTTCATGGCCGAACTGCGCGGTGCGGGCGTGCAGACCGGCGGCCCGCCCAGCCTGCATGCGCGCGACCGCCAGGCGTTCGCCGCACGACTGGACCAGTGGCTGGCACGGCAACGCTGACGCGCGGCCCGCCGCGGCTGCGCCCGCGCAGTAGAATGGCGGTCTTTGCCCCGTGATCCCATGGCCCTTACCGCCACCATCCGCAAGGCCGAGCTGCAGATCAGCGACATGGACCGCGGCTACTACGCGACCCACCACCTGACCCTGGCCCAGCATCCCTCCGAAACCGACGAGCGCCTGATGGTGCGCCTGCTCGCCTTCGCATTGAACGCCGACGACCGCCTGGAGTTCGGCCGCGGCCTGAGCACCGACGACGAACCGGACCTGTGGCAGCACGACTACACCGGCGACATCCTGCAGTGGATCGACCTGGGCCACCCCGACGAATCGCGGGTGCGCAAGGCGTGCAACCGCAGCCGCCAGGTGCAGGTGATCAACTACGGCGGCAACGCCTCGGACATCTGGTGGCACAAACAGGGCAAGGGCCTGGCCCGGTTCGGCAATCTCTCGGTGGTGGACCTGGACGCCGGCTTCGTCGAGCGCTGGGGGCAACAGATCCAGCGGGCGATGCGCTGGAGCGTGCTGATCCAGGACGGCGAGCTGCAGATCCTCAACGACCAGGTCCAGCTCGACGTCACCCCTGCCTGGCGCAAGCGCGCGACGGCTTGAGCACGCGGTGGCGATGAATCCGGGCATGACGCCCCAGCACTGCGACGTCCTGGTGATCGGCGCCGGTGCCGCCGGGTTGATGTGCGCGCTCACCGCCGGCCGCCGCGGTCGCGTCGTGCAGGTGATCGACCATGCCAACAAGCCGGGCAAGAAGATCCTGATGTCCGGCGGCGGGCGCTGCAATTTCACCAATACCGGCACCAGCGCCGCCAACTTCATTTCCGCCAACCCGCATTTCTGCAAATCGGCGCTGGCCCGCTACACCCCGGCCGATTTCATCGAAATGGTGGAACGGCACCGCATCGCCTGGCACGAGAAGGAACTGGGGCAGCTGTTCTGCGACATCTCCTCCAAGCTGATCGTGCGCATGCTGCTGGACGAATGCCAGCAGGCGGCGGTGCGCATCCGCACCGACTGCGCGGTGGAGGGCATCGAGCGCGGCGCCGACGGCTTCCGCGTGCGCACCGGCCACGGCCTGTTCCACTGCGCTTCGCTGGTGATCGCCAGCGGCGGCCTGTCCATTCCCAGCATGGGCGCCAGCGGCTTCGGCTACGAGGTCGCGCGCCAGTTCGGCCACGCGGTGCTGCCCACCCGCGCCGGGCTGGTTCCGCTCACCCTCAGCGGCAGGCACCAGGAACGGCTGGCCGACCTCAGCGGCGTGGCGCTGCCGGTCGAGGCGCGCTGCAACGGGCAGGCGTTCCGCAACTTCATGCTGCTCACCCACCGCGGGGTCAGCGGCCCGGCGATCCTGCAGATCTCCTCGTACTGGCAGCCCGGCGACGACCTGCGCCTGGACCTGCTGCCGGGCCACGACCCACTGCAGTGGCTGCGCGACATGAAGCGCGAGCGCGGCGCCTCGGAGCTGCGCACGGTACTGGCCGAGGTCATGCCCAAGCGGATGGCGCAGCGCCTGTGCGAGCACTGGCTGCCGGACCGGCCGGTGCGCCAGCTCGACGAGCCGCAGCTGAAGCAGGCCGCGGCGCTGCTGGCCGATTTCCCGCTGGTGGCCAGCGGCACCGAGGGCTACCGCACCGCGGAAGTGACCCTGGGCGGGGTGGATACACACCAGGTGTCGTCCTCGACCCTGGAGTCACGGCAGGTACCGGGGCTGTATTTCGTCGGCGAGGTGCTGGACGTGACCGGCTGGCTGGGCGGCTACAACTTCCAGTGGGCCTGGGCCTCCGGGCACGCGGCCGGACAGGCGGCCTGAAGCCGGCGCAGGAACCGCGTCACAGCCAAGCGATCAACGCATGGACGGCACCGCGGCCATGTTGTATTAAACCCGGTCAGAGGGGAGTCCCGAATGCAGAACGGCAAAGAATCAACCCTGCGCCTGCTGATCGTCGACGACAGCGCCGAGAACGCCGAGGCGATCGTCAGCACCTTGCGCAACAGCGGCATCGCCGTCCGTCCATTCCGGCCGCAGGCGCCGGCGGAACTGGTGGAGATCCTGTCCAGCCAGAGCATCGACCTGGTGCTGTGCGCGCCCTCGCAGGTGATTCCGCAGCTGCTGCTCAGCCAGCAGATCGCCGCCAGCGGCAAGGACATCCCGATGATCGGGCTGGCCGACCAGGTCGACGAACGGATGCTGGTGGAATCGGGCGCCAATGGCATCCGCGCCATTGCCCTGCGCCACCGCCCCGAGCACCTGCTGGCGGTCGTGCGCAACGAATGGACCGACCTGCAGGCGCGCCGCGGCCTGCGCCGGATCGAGGCGCAGATGCGCGAGACCGAGCGCCGCTGCGACGCGCTGATCGCCTCTTCGCGCGACCCGATCGCCTACATCCACGAAGGCATGCACATCCGCGCCAACGAGGCCTACCTGGAGATGTTCGGCTACGACACGTTCGAGGACGTGGAAGGCATCTCGCTGCTGGACATGGTCGCGCCGCAGCACGTGGAGGATTTCAAGCAGCTGCTCAAGGCGCTGGGCAAGGGCGAGCCGCCACCACCGCAGTACGAAGTGCACGCGCGCAACCAGGACGGCGACAGCTTCCCGGCGACGATGGAGTTCACCGCCGCCACCTACGAGGGCGAATCCTGCTTCCAGGTGGTGTTCCGCCGCCGCGAGGAATTCGATCCCGAGCTGGCGCGCGAGGTCGAGGAGCTGCGCCAGCGCGACCAGGTCACCGGCCTGCTCAACCGCCCCACCTTCATGGTGCACCTGGAAAACGCCGTGGCCCAGGTCAGCCGCAGCGATGGCCAGTACGGCTTCCTGCTGGTGGAGCCGGATCACTACGCGCGGCTGCTGCCCGACATCGGCCTGGACTCGGCCGACGCGCTGGTCGCCGCGCTGGGCCAGCACCTTGCCGCCACGCTCGGCGACGGCCTGTCGGTCGCCCGCTTCGGCGAGCACAGCTTCGCGATCCTCGCCCAGGGCGATTACGCGCACACCATGGGGCTGGCCGAGCGCGTGCGCGGCGCCTTCGCCTCGCACGTGTTCAGCATCGGCGCGCGCTCGGCGACGGTCACCGTCAGCATCGGCGGCGTGCAGGTCGGCGAGAAGATCGCCAGCGTCGGCCAGGTGCTGGCGCGCGCCAGCGACTGCATCCGCACCGCGACCGAGCTCGGCGGCAACACGGTCAAGGTCTTCGACCCGGGCGCCGCCGACCGCGTCGAGGAAGAGCGCATCCAGCGCTGGGTGGAGCTGATGCGCGGCGCGCTGGAAGGCGACGGCTTCCAGCTGCGCTTCCGCCCGGTCATCAACCTCATGGGCGAGGCGATCCAGCTGTACGACACCTCGCTGCAGCTGCGCAACAACAACGAGATGGTCGGGCCCTCGACCTTCCTGCCGATCGCCGAGGACCAGGGCCTGCTGGCGCCGATCAACCGCTGGGTGGTCGGGCATGCGATCCAGGCGCTGGGCGAACGCCGCCGTGCCGGCCATCGCACCCACATGATGGTGCGGATCACGCCCGAATCGTTCTCCGATCCGCAGTTGCTGGCGGTGATCCGCGACGGCCTGCAGGCCGAGGGCGTGTCCGGCGACCAGTTGTGGCTGCAGGTTCCCGAGGCCAAGGTGTTCACCCACCTGCGCAACGCCCAGCAGTTCCTGGCCGCGGCCGCGGCGCTGGGCTGCAAGGTCGGGCTGGAGCAGTTCGGTTCCGGTCTGGATTCGTTCCAGTTGCTGGCCCACTTCCACCCGGGCTTCCTCAAGCTGGACAGCAGCTTCACCGCCGACCCGGCGCTGGCCCGCGAGCAGTTGCCCAAGATCCAGGAAATCACCGCCCGCGCGCAGTCGCAGGACATCCGCACCATCGCCGAGTTCGTCTCGGATGCGGCGACGATGAGCCTGTTGTTCAGTTCCGGGGTGGACTACGTGCAGGGCGATTTCGTCGGCGCGGCCGGCCCCGAGATGAACTTCGATTTCGGCTGACGCCAGGCCGGGCGCGCATGCCCGGCATCGAGTGGCGAGCGCGCGGGGGCACGCCCGCCACAGACGCAAAGGCCGGCGTGGACGCCGGCCTTTGCGCATATCAGGTCAGATCGACCAGGTTCTCGATCTTCACGTCCGGGTTGACGTCGGCGTCGTAATCCACGCCGTCGATGCCAAAGCCGAACAGGCGCAGGAAATCGGCCTTGTAACCGGCCAGGTCGCTGATCTCGTACAGGTTCTCGTTGCTGACCTGCGGCCACAGCGCGACCACCCTGCCCTGCACCTCCGGCGCCATCTCCTTGTAGTCGGCGCGCAGGCGGCCTTCGTCGTCGACCAGGGCGATGCTGCGTCCCTTGCCGTCGACCAGCGCGGGACGGATATGGTCGGCCGCATTGGCGCCGCCCTGCGGGCCGTTGTAGAGGATGTCGTACAGGGTATCGAGCTGCTCGATGCAGCCTTCGTGGGTGCCCTCTTCCTTCATCACCTTGAACAGCAGCGACAGGTACAGCGGCATGGTCGGGATCGCCGAGCTGGCCTGGGTGACCACCGCCTTGAGCACCGACACGCGCGCATCGCCGCCGATGCCCTGCAGGCTGGCGCGGATGTCCTTGACCTTGGCGTCCAGGTCCTTCTTGGCGGCGCCGATGGAGCCGTTCCAGTAGATCGCCTGGGTGATTTCCTCGCCGACATAGGTGAACGCGGTGGTGGTCGCGCCCGGGGCCAGCACGCCGGCTTCCAGCAGCGCATCGATCCACATCTGCCAGTCCTCGCCGCCCATCACCTGCACGGTGCCGGCGATTTCCTCGGCGCTGGCCGGCTGCAGGGTGGTCTCGGTGAGCACTTCCTTGTCGGTATCCAGCCCGCGCAGGGTGATCGGCTCGCCGATCGGCTTGAGCGTGGAACTGATGACCTCGCCGGTCTTCGGGTGCCTGCGGCGCGGCGACGCCAGGCTGTAGACCACCTGGTCCACCTGGCCCAGGTCGGCCTTGATGATCTCGATCACCTTGGCCTTGACCTCGTCGGAGAACGCATCGCCGTTGACGCTGCGCGCGTACAGGCCGGCCTGGTGGGCGTACTTCTCGAATGCGGCCGAGTTGTACCAGCCGGCCGTGCCCGGCTTGCTCTCGCTGCCCGGGCGCTCGAAGAACACGCCCAGCGTGGCGGCATCGCTGCCGAAGGCGGCCTTGATGCGCGCGGCCAGGCCGTAGCCGGTGGAAGCGCCGATCACCAGCACCTTCTTCGGGCCGTGGGCGAGCCTGGGCTGCGCCTTGATGTAGTCGATCTGTTCCTTGACCGCCGCGTCGCAGCCGGCCGGATGGGTGGTGACGCAGATGAAGCCGCGCACACGCGGTTTGATGACCATGGAAACCTCGGTTGGATGCGGGAAAACAGCGCCGCGGCACACGCCGGGCAGGCGCCGAACCGCGAGGATCGTAGTGTGCGCCCGCAGTGAAAACAACCGACGCCACCGCATGGATCGGCCGCGGCGGCAGGGCTGCGGCACCGATGACGCAAAAGAAAAGAGCCGCGCGGTGCGCGGCTCTTTTCCCGAACAGGCGCGGCCGGACTTACGGGCGGCGCGCCAGTTCCTCGACGTCCTTGGCCTTGGGCAGCAGGTCCTGCTTGGAGACCTTGAACGGCCCGATGCTCAGCAGCGGGACGGCCACGATGATCGACGACACCACCACGATCACCGCGCCCACCATGTGGGTTTCGGCCAGGCCTTCCATCGACTCGCCGCCGTACAGGTACAGCGCCAGCGCCGACAGGAAGAACAGCACCGCGGTGATCACCGTACGCGACAGCGTCTGGTTGATCGAGCGGTTCAGCACCTCCAGCGGTTCCACGCGCAGGCTGCGGAAGTTCTCGCGCACGCGGTCGAACACCACGATGATGTCGTTGATCGCGAAACCCATCACCGACAGCATGCCGGCCAGCACGGTCAGGTCGAACTCGCGGCCCAGCAGCGACATGTAGGCCACGGTCAGGATCAGGTCGAAGAACGCGGTCAGGCTGGCCACCATCGCGAACTTCCACTCGAAGCGCGCGGCGATGTAGATCAGGAAGCCGATCACCATGAACAGCGTCGCGTAGATGCCGTTCATGACCAGGTCCTTGCCGACCTGCGGGCCGACGAACTCGCCCGGCTGCGTGGTGGCCACGTTGTCGGCCGTGCTGATCGCGGCACCCACCTTCTCGGCGACCTTCTGCGCGGCATCGGCGGCGTTGTTGTGCTCGCCTTCGGGCGGCAGGCGGATCATCAGGTCGTTGCCGCCGCCCACGCTCTGCACCTGGGCGTTCTCGAAGCCGGCCGTGGCCAGGCGTTCGCGCACCGCTTCGACATCGACGCTCTTCTCGAAGTGGGTGCGCACCACGGTGCCGCCGGTGAACTCCAGCGCGTAGTTGAAGCCCTTGAAACCGATGATGGCCAGCGACACCAGCAGCAGCGCCACCATCAACGCAAGCACCGGCTTGCGATGGCGCATGAAGTCGATGTTGGTGTCGTTCGGGACGATGTGGAGCGGAAATAGTTTCATGCAGGGATTTTCCTTTAAAAACCCGCGCACGCATGCGCGGGCTTTCGCGAAGGGATTCGCGTCAGATCGCCACGGACTGGAGCTTGTTGCGACGGCCGTAGATCAGCACCGCCAGCGCACGCGACACGGTGATCGCGGTGAACATCGAGGCGAAGATGCCGATGATCATGGTCAGCGCGAAGCCCTTCAGCGGGCCGGTACCGAACGCATACAGCGCCACGCCCACGATCAGGCCGGTGAGGTTGGCGTCGAGGATGGTGCCCGAGGCCTTCTCGTAACCGGCGGCGATGGCGGCCTTGCCCGGCATGCCCAGCCGCAGCTCCTCGCGGATTCGCTCGTTGATCAGCACGTTGGCGTCCACCGACAGGCCGACCGACAGCGCCAGGCCGGCGAAGCCCGGCAGGGTCATGGTCGCGCCGAACAGCGACATCACCGCCACCACGATCAGCAGGTTGAACAGCAGCGCCACCGAGGTGATCGCGCCGAACATGCGGTAGTAGACGGTGAAGAACACCAGGGTGAACACGAACGAGAACACCACCGCCTTGACGCCGCGGGCCACGTTCTCCGCACCCAGGCTGGGGCCGATCACGTATTCCTCGACGAAGTCCATCGGCGCGGCCAGCGAGCCGGCGCGCAGCAGCTTGGCCAGGTTGTCGGCCTCGGTCTTCTCCAGGCCGGTGGTGATGAAGTTCTTGCCCAGCGGGCTGTTGATGTTGGCCACGGAGATGACTTCCTCCTTGACCCGGAAGCTGCGCACTTCCTTGCCGTCGACCGTGGTCACCTGCGGGATGCGCTCGGTGTAGACCACGGCCATCGGCTTGTTCACGTTGACGCTGGTGACGTCGAACATGCGCTGGCCGCCGACGCTGTTGAGCGTGACCGCGACCGCCGGCAGGCCGTTCTGGTCGGTGGACACCTCGGCCTTGACCATCTGGTCGCCGGTGACGATGGTGCGCTTGTTCAGCAGCACCGGCATGCCGCGACGGTCGCGGTACAGGCGCGCTTCCGGCGGGATGCGGCCGCTGGTCATGGCGTCCTGCGCGTTGCCGTCCACCACCAGGCGGTACTCCAGGGTGGCGGTGGCGCCGATCATGCGCTTGGCTTCGGCGGTGTCCTGCACGCCCGGCAGTTCGACCACGATGCGGTCGTCGCCCTGGCGCTGGATGATCGGCTCGGCCACGCCCAGCTCGTTGACGCGGTTGCGCAGGGTGGTCAGGTTCTGCTCGATGGCGCCGGAGGCGATCTGCAGCATCTCGGCCTGCGGCACGCTCACGGTGATGCGCTCGCCGCTGCCCGAGTAGGTCAGGGTCGGCTGCGCCTTGACCAGCGCGGCACGGGCCTTGTCGGCGTCGGCGGCATTGGCCAGCGTCACCTGGATGTCGTTCTCACCGCGGCGCTCGACCGAGCGGTAACCCACCCGGTTGTCGCGCAGCGTGGTGCGGATGTCCTCGGCGAACGCATCGAAGCGCTTGTCCACGGCGGCCTTCTTGTCCACCTGCAGCGCGAAGTGCACGCCACCGACCAGGTCCAGGCCCAGCACCATCGGCTTGCCGCCGAGCCCGGCCAGCCAGTCCGGCACGGTCGAGGCCAGGTTCAGGGCCACGGTGTAGTTCTCGCCGGCCTTCTCGCGCAGCACGTCGTTGGCGCGGGTCTGGGCGTCGAGCGAACCGAGGCGGACGATCAGGCTCTCGCCTTCCTTCTCCACCGACTTGGGCGTGACCCCGGCCTCGCCCAGCGCCGCGCTGACGCGCTGCTTGAGGGCATCGTCGATCTGCCCGCCGCGGTTGGCGGTGATCTGCACGGACGGGTCCTTCTGGTACACGTTGGGCAGCGCGTACAGCGCGCTGACCGCCAGGACGACCAGGATCAGGAAGTACTTCCAGCGTGGAAATTCAAGCATTGCAGGTTCCTGCGCGACGCCGGTCCCGGCGCCGCGTCATGACGGAAGGGAAACTCGGGCTCAGGCCGCGGACTTCAGCGTGCCCTTGGGCAGCACGTTGCCGATGGCGCCCTTCTGCACGCGGATGCGGACGTTGTCGGCCACTTCGACGGTGATGAAGTTGTCGCCGATGTCGGTCACCACGCCGGCGATGCCGCCGTTGGTCAGCACCTCGTCGCCCTTGGAGATCTTCTCCAGCATCGCCTTGTGTTCCTTCTGGCGCTTCATCTGCGGGCGGATCATCAGGAAGTACATGACCGCGATCAGGGCGATCGGCAGCAGGAAAGTGCCCATGCCCGGGGCGGCCGGAGCGGCCTGGGCGACGGGAAGCAGGATAGCCATCGGGTTCATCGTGTGTCCTTAACTGTCGGGCGGTGCCTGCCGGGGCCGGCGCCGCGGAACGGATTCAAGCGTGGAAGTATGCCATAGAGGCGGGCCGGTCCAATTGCAAGGCAGCGCCTGCCGATGACCGTCGAGCAGCGCCCCTGCCCGGCGGCAGGCGCGCCCGGCCCGCGGGGCGCCGCAGCGTGCACGACCACCGCCCCCACCCTTGCCGATGGCCTTGCCGTGCAGGCCGGCCAGGCGGCCGGCTCGCCCCTTGGGCGGGGAAAGGCGCTACAGCGCCGGCGCAACCGCCCCGCGCGCCGCATAGAAGGACTCGCGGAAGGCCAGGAAGGTTCCCGCCTCGATGGCCGCGCGCATGTCGGCCATCAGCTTCTCGTAGTAATAGAGGTTGTGCAGGGTGCCCAGCATCGGCGCCAGCATCTCGTTGCAGCGGTCCAGGTGGCGCAGGTAGGCACGCGTGTAGCCGCTGCTGCAGGCATGGCAGCCGCAGCCCGGCTCGATGGTGTCCATGTCGCGCTCGTAGCGGGCGTTGCGGATGCGCACCGTGCCGGTGGAGGTGAAGTAATGGCCGTTGCGCGCGTTGCGGGTCGGCATCACGCAGTCGAACATGTCCACGCCGCGGGCCACGCCCTCGACCAGGTCCTCCGGGCGGCCCACGCCCATCAGGTAGCGCGGGCGGTCGGCCGGCAGGATCGGATGCATGTGCTCGAGCATGGCGTTGCGCTCGTGCTCGGGCTCGCCCACCGCCAGCCCGCCGATGGCGTAGCCGTCGAAGCCGATCTGCTGCAGGCCCTCGGCCGAGCGGCTGCGCAGGTCGGTGTGCACGCCGCCCTGGACGATGCCGAACAGCGCCGCGTCGTTGCCCAGCGCGTCATGGGCATCGCGAGAGCGCCGCGCCCAGCGCAGGCTCAGCTCCATCGAGCGCCGCGCCACGTCCTCGGTGGCCGGGTACGGGGTGCATTCGTCGAAGATCATCACGACGTCCGAATCGAGCACCTTCTGGATCTTCATGCTCTCCTCCGGGCCCAGGAACACGCGGGCGCCATCGGTCGGCGAGGCGAAGGTGACGCCCTGCTCGGTGATCTTGCGGCGGTGCGCCAGCGAGAACACCTGGAAGCCGCCCGAGTCGGTCAGGATCGGCCCGTTCCAGCGGCAGAAGCCATGCAGGCCGCCGTGGTCGCCGATCACCTCCAGGCCCGGACGCAGGTACAGGTGGAAGGTGTTGCCGAGAATGATCTCGGCACCGAGCGCGCGGATCTGCTCGGGCAGCACGCCCTTCACCGAGCCGTAGGTGCCCACCGGCATGAACGCCGGGGTCTGCACGGTGCCGCGCGGGAACGAGAGCTGGCCGCGGCGCGCGTTGCCGTCGGTGGCCTGGAGCGTGAACTGCAGTCTGGACATGGGTGTGCTTCGGTCGGTCTGCCGTCCATTGTCGCGGATCGGCGACGACGGCGCAGGAAAGGCGGGGTCAGGCGTCGGGCTGCGGGAACAGCAGCATCGCGTCGCCATAGCTGAAGAACCGGTAGCGGCCGGCGATGGCATGGGCGTAGGCATCGAACACCCGCTGCTTGCCGGCGAAGGCCGAGATCATCATCAGCAGGGTGCTTTCCGGCAGGTGAAAATTGGTGACCATCGCATCGACGCTGCGGATGCGGTAGCCCGGGGTGATGAAGATCTGCGTCTCGCCGGCGAACGGGTGCAGTTCGCCCTCGCGCATCGCACTCTCCAGGGCCCGCACCACGGTTGTGCCGACACCGATCACGCGGCCGCCGGCGGCACGGGTCCGCCGCACCTGCTGCACCAGTTCGGCGCCGACATTGAGCCATTCGCGGTGCATCACGTGCCGGGACAGGTCGTCCACCCGCACCGGCTGGAAGGTGCCCGCCCCCACGTGCAGGGTGATGTGGCCGAAGCCGACGCCGCGCGCGCGCAGCCGCTCCAGCAGCGCCTCGTCGAAGTGCAGGCCCGCGGTCGGCGCCGCCACCGCGCCCACCTGGCGCGCGAACACCGTCTGGTAGCGCTCGCGGTCGTCGGCCCCGGGCTCGCGGTGGATGTACGGCGGCAGCGGCAGCCGGCCCGCATGCACCAGCCAGGACTCCAGCGACTCGGGCACATCGAACCGCAGCAGGTAGAACTCGCCGTCGCGGCCGAGCACCTCGGCCTCGCCACCGGCGTCGAGCTGGATGCGGCTGCCGGGCTTGGGCGACTTGCTGGCGCCGACCTGGGCACGCGCCTGCTGGCCGCCGAGCAGGCGCTCGATCAGGATCTCGACCCGGCCACCGCTGGCCTTGTGCCCGAACAGCCGCGCCGGGATCACCCGGGTATCGTTGAACACCAGCAGGTCGCCGGGCTGCAGCAGTTCCGGCAGATCGCGGACATGGCGGTCTTCAAGGGCGGCCGGTGCCGGCGGCACCACCAGCAGGCGGCTGGCGGAACGCTCGGCCAGCGGCGCCTGGGCGATCAGTTCCTCGGGCAGGTCGTAGTGGAAATCGGACTTCTTCAAGGCCGCGACATCGGACTGGGGGAGCCGGCCATTGTACCGGCACCGGCGTACCCGTCCCCTGCCCGGCTGCCGGTTCAGCGCTCGAACTTGGTCGACAGGATGATGGCGCTGGTGGTGCGCTCGACCCCGTCGATCACGCCGATGGCATCGGTGACCACGTCCATCTCGCCGACCCCGCCGACCACCACCATCGCCACCAGGTCGTGGGCGCCGCTGACCGAGTGCAGGCTGCGGACCTCGGCGATCTCGCGCAGCGCCTTGACCACGGCCGGCATCTTGCGCGGCGATACGGTGATCAGCACGTGCGCGCGCACCTGGCCCTGCTCGTAGTCCTCGTGGGTACGCACGGTATAACCGGCGATCACCCCCTGCTGTTCGAGCCGGTCGATGCGGCTCTGCACGGTGGTGCGCGACAGCCCGAGCCGGCGCGCGATCTGCGCGGTGGAAGCCCGCGCGTCCTCGCGCAGCACGGACAGCAGGCGTTCGTCGGCGGGAGAAATCTTCACATCGCGGGCCGGTTTCGTCGATCCGACGAAATTAACCCGATTTTCGACGGAATGACAGCTGCCATATGACCAGAATCTCCAGATAATGACTGTACAAGACCTTTCTGGAGATGAGCATGACCGTACTCGGCCCACTCGCCGCGCTCCGCGCGCACGCCGGCACCCGCCTGACAACGGGGCTGGACGATGCCGCCATCGAACGCCTGGCCGCCGCCCATCCCGACCTGGTTGCCGCCATCGCCGCGGCCGCCAGTGAATATGCCCGCATCAAGGACGAGGCCGCCGACCTGCTGGACCTGGACGAGAAGGACCAGATCGCCGCGATGCAGGCCGGTTTCGTCAATTTCTACGCCGACGACGCAGTGGTGCCGTACATCGCCCTGGCCGCCTGCGGCCCGTGGGTGGTCTCGCTCAAGGGCGCGGTGCTGTACGACGCCGGCGGCTACGGCATGCTCGGTTTCGGCCACACCCCGGCCGAGGTGCTGGCCGCCGCGGCCAAGCCGCAGGTGATGGCCAACATCATGACCCCGAGCCTGTCCCAGCGCCGCTTCGTGCAGGCGCTGCGCAAGGAGATCGGCCACACCCGCGGCGGCTGCCCGTTCTCGCACTTCATGTGCCTGAACTCCGGCTCCGAGGCGGTCGGCCTGGCCGCGCGCATCGCCGACATCAACGCCAAGCTGCAGACCGACCCGGGTGCACCGCACGCCGGCGCCACGGTCAAGCGGGTGGTCATCAAGGGCAGCTTCCATGGCCGCACCGACCGTCCGGCGCTGTACTCGGATTCGACCCGCAAGACTTATGACCGCTTCCTGGCCAGCTACCGCGGCGAGGACAGCGTGATCGCCATCGCCCCCTACGACGAGGCGGCGCTGCGCAAGGTGTTCGACGACGCCAAGGCCCACAACTGGTTCATCGAGGCGGTATTCCTGGAGCCGGTGATGGGCGAAGGCGACCCGGGCCGCGCGGTACCGGTCAGCTTCTACAAGCTGGCGCGCGAACTGACCCGCGCCCACGGCAGCCTGCTGCTGATCGACTCGATCCAGGCGGCGCTGCGCGCGCACGGCACCCTGTCCTTCGTCGACTACCCCGGCTACGAGACCCTGGACCCGCCGGACATGGAGACCTACTCCAAGGCCCTGAACGGCGCCCAGTTCCCGCTGTCGGTGCTGGCCGTCACCGAGCACGCCGCGCACCTGTACCGCAAGGGCGTGTACGGCAACACCATGACCACCAACCCGCGCGCGCTGGACGTGGCCTGCGCCACCCTGGCCCGGCTGACCCCGGACGTGCGCCGCAACATCCGCGAACGCGGCGAACAGGCGGTGCACAAGCTCGAGGCGCTCAAGGCCCGGCTGGGCGGGCTGATCACCAAGGTCCAGGGCACCGGCCTGCTGTTCTCCTGCGAACTTGCCCCGCAGTTCAAGTGCTACGGCGCCAATTCCACCGAGGAGTGGCTGCGCATGCACGGCGTCAACGTGATCCACGGCGGCGAGAACTCGCTGCGCTTCACCCCGCATTTCGGCATGGACGAGGCCGAGCTGGACCTGCTGGTGGACATGGTCGGCCGCGCCCTGGCCGAAGGCCCGCGCCGCGAGCAGGCCGACGCGGCCTGATCCACACCGCTGCGCGAGCGGCAAACTAGAAGAGGCGGCCACTGGCCGCCTCTTCGTTTCCATGTCCCGGCCTGCGGGCCAGGCCACGAACGTCGCACTCACCGCACCTCGACCACCGACGGCGCCGACGGCGATGCCTGACCCCATCCGCCCAGCGCCTTGTAGACGGCGACCACGCTGACGTTGACCCCGGCCTCGGCGGCAGCCAGCGCGTCGTCGGCCGCCAGTTGGCTGCGCTGCGCATCGAGCAGCGCAAGGAAGTCCTCCGAGCCCTCGCGGTAGCGGACCCGGGCCAGCGCCTCGGCGCGACGCGCGGCCTGCGCCTGTTCGGCGACGATCGACAGCCGTGCCTGCTGCCTGGCATAGCGGGCCAGCGCATTCTCGGCATCCTCCAGCGCCAGCAGCACCGTCTTCTCGTACTCGGTCGCCGCGCCGTCGGCCTGGGCACGGCTGGCGCGCAGCCGCGCGCGCACGCTGCCGACGTCGAACGCGCTCCAGCTCAGCGACGGCGCCAGCGACCAGGCCTTGTTGCCGCCGTTGACCAGACTGCCGGCATCGCCGCCGAGGAAGCCGACGAAGCCGGTCAACGACAACCGCGGGAACAGGTCGGCGGTTGCCACGCCGACCCGCGCGGTGGCCGCGGCCAGGCGGCGCTCGGCCGCGCGCACGTCGGCGCGTCGCTGCAGCAGCATGCTGGTATCGCCCAGCGGCAGGGCCCTGGCGAACGCCGGCATCGGGCGCGGTTGCAGCAGCGCGTCCAGCGAACCCGGACGCTGTCCCAGCAGCACCGCCAGCCGGTTCCGCGACTGCGCCAGCGCCAGTTCCAGCAGCGGGATGTCGGCCTCGATCGCCTTCAGCCGCGCACGGCTGCTCTGCACGTCGAGTTCGCTGCCCGCGCCCAGCTTCCAGCGGGTCTCGGTCAGTGCCTGGGTGTCGCGCAGGTTGAGCAGGGTCTGCTCGGCCACGGCGATGCTCTTCTGCGTGCCGCGCAGCTCGAAGTAGTTGCGCGCGACCTCGGCGGCCACCAGCACCTGCGCATCGACCAGGTTGGCCCACTCCGCGTCCAGGTCGGCGCGCGCCGCCTCCGCCGCCCGCCGCTGGCGCCCGAACAGGTCCAGTTCCCAGCCGGCATCGAAGCCGAGCTGGTAGCGCTCGCCGGACACGCGCGCCCCGTCCTGCGCCGGGTCCGGCTGCCGGTAGCGTTCCTGGCTGCCGACCGCGGTGACGTGCGGCGCCTGGTCGAACCGGCGCTCGACGAACACCGCGCGCGCCTGCTGCACGCGCGTCAGCGCCAGCGTGAGGTCGAGGTTGTCGGACAACCCCGCATGCACCAGCTGGCCGAGCACCGGATCGTCGAACTGCGCCCACCAGCCGGCCACCGGCGACTGCGCGCTGTACACCGGCGCGGTGGCGCCGTGCAGCACCACCGGCTGCTGCGCCGGGGCGTGGTAATCCGGGCCGACGCTGGCGCAGCCGGCCAGCAGCAGGCCGGACAGCGCCGCGGCCAGTGCCGCCCTCACCATGGCAGCACCTGCCCGAGATGGGTGAAGCTGCCGCTCGGCCCGTCCGCGTCGAGCAGCGCCATCTGCACGCTGGAGCGCGCGCCGTCGGCGACGTCGATCTCGCCCTCGCCCGCGTTCATGTCGGTCCTCACATAGCCCGGGTGCACGGTATTGACCTTGATCGGCGTGGCGCGCAGTTCGTAGGCCAGCGACAGGGTCCAGTTGTTCACCGCCGCCTTGGACGCGTTGTAGGCCGGCACCTTGAAGTCGTAGATGGGCGAGGCCGGATCGGCATGCAGCGCCTGCGAGCCGAGGATGCTCGACACGTTGACGATGCGCCCGGCCGCCGAGCGCCGCAGCAGCGGCAGGAACGCCCGGGTGACGGCCACCAGTGCATGCACGTTGGTGTCGAAGGTCCGCCGCCAGGTGTCGAGCGGCTGTGCCGACGGCGGCAGCGAAGGATCCTCCAGCAGCACGCCGGCGTTGTTGACCAGGATGTCGAGCCGGCCGTGGCGCTGCCCGACATCGCGCACCGCCGCGTCGATGCTGCCGGCATCGGTGACGTCCAGTTGCAGTGCCTCCACCGGCAGTCCTTCGGCCTGCAGTTCCAGTGCCAGCACCAGCGCCGTTTCGCGCCTGCGGCCGGCGAGCAGCGTATGCACGCCGGCGCGGGCCAGCTGGCGTACCGTTTCCAGGCCGATGCCACGGGTGGCGCCGGTGACCAGCGCGATCTTGTTCTGTTGGGTATTCATGGATGCATGTCTCGGTTGGATGTGCCGTCGCCCGATGGTGTCGGGCGACGGCGGAAGGCAGGGTCAGTGGTGCAGGGTCGGTTCGCCATGCTGCACCAGCTGGCCGCCGCCGTTGCGGGTGACGAAGGTGCGCAGCGCGACGTAGAACACCGGGGTCAGGAACAGGCCGAACAGGGTCACGCCCAGCATGCCGGCGAACACGGTGATGCCGGTGACCGAGCGCACTTCGGCGCCGGCACCATGCGACAACACCAGCGGCACGGTGCCGGCGATGAAGGCGATGGAGGTCATCACGATCGGGCGCAGGCGCAGGCGGCAGGCCTCCAGCGCGGCGTCGACGATGCCCTTGCCGCCCATCTCCAGTTCGCGGGCGAACTCGACGATCAGGATCGCGTTCTTGCATGCCAGGCCCATCAACACCACCAGCCCGACCTGCACGAACACATTGTTGTCACCGCCGGTCAGCCACACCCCGAACAGCGCCGACAGCAGCGTCATCGGCACGATCAGGATCACCGCCAGCGGCAGCGACCAGCTCTCGTACAGCGCCGCCAGCACCAGGAACGCGAGCAGGATGGCCACCGGGAACACGATGAAGGCGGCCTTGCCCTGGGTGGCCTGCTGGTAGCTCAGGTCGGTCCATTCGGTGGTCATGCCCACCGGCAGCACCTTGGCGGCGATGGCGGTCAGCCGGTTCATCGCCTCGGCCGAGGACAGCATGCGCGGATCGGCCTCGCCGGCCAGGTCGGCGGCCGGGTAGCCGTTGAAGCGCAGCACCGGGTCCGGACCATAGGTTTCCCGCAGGGTCACCATCGACCCGATCGGCACCATCTCGCCGCGGTCGTTGCGGGTGCGCAGCCGGGCGATGTCCTCCACGTTTTCGCGGAACGGGCCGTCGGCCTGCGCGATCACCTGCCAGGTGCGGCCGAACTGGTTGAAGTCGTTGACGTAGGCCGACCCCAGGTAGGTCTGCAGGGTGTCGAACAGCTCGGTGAGCTGCACACCCTGCGCCTTGGCCTTGACCCGGTCCACCTCCGCGTCCAGCTGTGGCACGTTGGCCTGGTAGCTGGTGATCGGGAACGCCATGCCCGGGGTCTGCGCCACCGCGCCCTGCATCGCCTGCACCGCGTTCTGCAGCGCGCCGTAGCCGAGGTTGCCGCGGTCCTCGATGAACAACTGGTAGCCGTTGCCGTTGCCCAGCCCCAGGATCGGCGGCGGCATCATCGAAAACGCGAAGCCTTCCTGCAGGCCGGCGATCTTCTGGTTGATCTCGGCGTTGATCTGCGCCGCGCTGCGGCCATTGCGCTCGTTGAACGGCTTGAGCGGGATGAACGCCACGCCGGTGTTGGGGGTATTGGTGAACTGCAGCGCGTTAAGGCCCGGGAACGAGATGGTGTGGGCCACGCCGTCGGTTTCCTGGGCGATCTTCGCCACCTTGCGCAGCATGGCGTCGGTACGCGCGATCGACGCGCCTTCCGGCAGCTTCACCCCGGCGATCAGGTACAGCTTGTCCTGGGTCGGGATGAAGCCCGGCGGCACCAGCTTGAAGATCACCCCGGTACCGGCCAGCAGGATCGCGTAGACCACGAACACCGCGCCGCGACGGCCGAGGATCCTGGCCACGCCCCGCTCGTAGCGTTCCGAGCTGGACCTGAAGAACCGGTTGAACGGGCGGAACACCCACCCGAACAGGCGCTCGATCAGGCGGCTGGGGCCGTCCTTGGGCGCACCGTGGGGCTTGAGCAGGCGCGCGGCCAGCGCCGGCGACAGGGTCAGCGAATTGATCGCCGAGATCACCGTGGAGATGGCGATGGTGACCGCGAACTGCTTGTAGAACTGCCCGGTGACGCCGGACAGGAAGGCCATCGGCACGAACACCGCGCACAGCACCAGGGCGATGGCGATGATCGGCCCGGACACTTCCTTCATCGCCTGGTGCGCGGCGGCCGTGGGCGACAGGCCTTCCTCGATGTTGCGCTCGACGTTCTCCACCACCACGATCGCGTCGTCGACCACGATGCCGATCGCCAGCACCAGGCCGAACAGGCTCAGCGTATTGATCGAGAAGCCCAGCAGGTACAGCGCCGCGAAGGTACCGACCACCGACACCGGCACCGCGATCAGCGGAATGATCGAAGCCCGCCAGGTCTGCAGGAACAGGATCACCACCAGCACCACCAGGGCGATGGCTTCCAGCAGCGTGGAGACCACCGCCTTGATCGAATCGCGCACGAAGATGGTGGTGTCGTACACCGCCTCGTATTTGACGTCGGTGGGGAAGGTCTTCTGCATGCCGTCCATGGTGGCGATGACCTTGTCGCGGATCTCCAGCGCATTGGCGCCGGGCGCCTGGAAGATGCCGATGCCCACCGCGTTCTTGCCGTCCAGCTGCGAGCGCAGGGTGTAATCGCCGGCACCCAGTTCCAGCCGGGCGACGTCGGACAGGCGCACGATCTCGCCATCGGTGCCGCTCTTGAGCACGATGTCGCCGAATTCCTGCTCGCTCTTCAAGCGGCCCTGGGCGTTGATCAGGGTCAGGAAGCGGCTGTCGGGCAAGGGTTCTGCCCCCAGCTGGCCGGCCGAGACCTGCACGTTCTGTTCGCGCATGGCGCGCACCACGTCGCTGGCGGTCAGGTCGCGCGCGGCCACCTTGCCCGGGTCGAGCCAGGCACGCATGGCGTAGTCGCCGCCGCCGAAGATCTGCGCGTCGCCGACCCCGGGGATGCGCGCCAGCGCATCCTTGACGTGCAGGCGCGCGTAGTTGCGCAGGTACAGGGTGTCGTACTTGCCGCCCGGCGAGGTCAGGTGCACCACCATCAGGAACGTCGGCGACTGCTTCTGCGTGGTCACCCCCTGCCGGCGCACGTCCTCGGGCAGGCGCGCCTGCGCCTGCGCCACCCGGTTCTGCACCTTCACCGCCGCCGCGTCCGGGTCGGTGCCCGGGCGGAAGGTGACGGTCATCTGCAGCACGCCGTCGGAGCCGGCCACCGACTTGAGGTACATCATGCCCTCGACGCCGTTGATGGCCTCCTCCAGCGGGGTGGCGACGGTCTCGGCGATGACCTTGGGGTTGGCGCCCGGGTACACCGTGCGCACCACCACCGACGGCGGCACCACTTCCGGGTACTCGCCGACCGGAAGGATCGGGATCGCGATCAGGCCCGCGGCGAAGATCATGATCGACAGCACCGCCGCGAAGATCGGCCTGTCGATGAAGAAACGCGAAAAATCCATCTGCTTGAGTCCTTGCAGTGGCCGGCGCCGGCATGCAGCCACCCTGCCCTCGCCCATCCAGGCAAAGGCCAGGCACCCGGCCGGCGGCCGGCATCAGGTTGAAGCGGGGGTCAGTTCAGGGCGGTGGCGTCGCGGCCGGCGCCGGCCGCAGTGGCAGGCTGCATCGCCACCGCCCGCGCCTGCACCGGCATGCCCGGCATGAACACCTTCTGCACGCCGTCGACGATCACCCGGTCGCCCGGCGCCAGCCCGGCCTCGACGATGCGCAGGCCTTCGGCGCTGCGCCCGAGCTGGACATCGCGACGCTGCGCCTTGCCGTCCTTGTCGACCACGTACACGTACTTGCGGTCCTGGTCGGTCAGCACCGCCCTGTCGTCGATCAGCAGGGCGTCGAACGCGCCGCTGCCGAGCAGCCGCACGCGGGCGAACAGGCCCGGGGTGAACTGGCGGTCACGGTTGTCCAGCAGCGCGCGCACGCCGATGGTGCCGGTGCTGCGCGCGACCTGGTTGTCCAGGAAGTCGACCTTGCCCTCGTGCGGGAAGCCCTCCTCGCCGCTCAGCGCCACCTTCACCGGCAGCGCGGCCTCGCGCTCGCTGGGGCGCTCGCCGGCACGCGCCATCCTTGCGTAGCGCAGGAAAGTACCCTCGTCCGCATCGAAGTACACATGCACGGTGTCCAGCGACACCAGGGTGGTCAGCACGCTGGCGCTGTCGCCGGCGGTGACCAGGTTGCCGGCGGTGACCATGGCGCGGCCGGCGCGGCCATCGATCGGCGCGCGCACCCGGGTGAATTCCAGGTTGAGGCGGGCCGCATCCACCGCGGCCTGCGCCGCCTGCACCGCGGCACCGGCCTGCTCGGCGGCAGCGCGGCGCTGCTCGGCGGTCTCCGCGGCGATGGCCTGCTGCTCGGCCAGGCGGCGCGCGCGTTCGGATTCGCTGCGTGCCAGCGCGGCCTGGGTCCGGGCGCGCGCCAGCTCGGCGCGGGCGCGGTCGTACTCGGCCTGGTAGCTGCGCGCATCGATGGTGAACAGCACCTCGCCCTTCTTCACTTCCTGGCCTTCGGTGTAGTTGACCTTGTCGATGTAGCCGGACACCCGCGGGCGCAGCTCCACGCTCTGCACCGCCTCGACGCGGCCACTGAACTCGTCCCATTGGCTGACCTGCCTGACCAGCACCGGTGCGGCACTGACCGCCGGTGCCGGCAGTGTCGCGGCATCCTGCGCGTGGCCGCCGCTGCACGCGGCCAGAACGGCGATGGTCAGCGCCGACATGCCGGCCAGGGCAAGGCGTCGTGCGAGGCGTGGAGTGTTGGAGATACCTTTCATGTCATGCATCCATCAGGGGAAAGAGGGGCGCCGGGGTGGGCATGGAACGGGCCGGTGCCGGGTGCGTCGCGCAGTGTGCGCGGGGGCTGCTGACAGCCACTGTCAGCAGCCGGGGACGGCGGCGCGGGAATCCGTGCATGGCGCGCGCCTTCCGCGCAAACGCCGCGCTGTCCCGCGGGCCGGAGGTGGGCGCCGGCATTTTCACTGTCCCGCTCACGGAAATTTTTCTCCCACAGGCGGGACAAACACCGTCGCCAAGCGCACGGCCAGTCGTCGCAGCAGCGGCCGCGGCGGGGCCACGGTCGTCGCCTCACGCATTGCGCGCAGCGCGGCGAAGTGCAGTGGATTCAAACCGTTGTCCCGCCTGGAGCGGCGGTCGGCGGCGGCAAACGCCGGCGCACGGCGCGTCGGCAGGAAAGCGGGAAGGTGGCGCAGGCGCATGGCTGCAGGTCCGTTCGGTGCGGAGGCGGCCAAGTTACGCCCCTAATCCATACTTGATTAGTACGGATTGAGGGGAATAATCGTCCCGTCGCCGGCACAATCCCGCTGCCGCAGGAACCGTCTCCCATGGCCCACGATCTCAACGACACCCTGATCTTCGTCAAGGTGGTCGAACAGGGCAGCTTCACCGCCGCCGCACGCCTGCTCGGGCACCCCAAGACCACGGTCAGCCGCAAGGTGCAGGAACTGGAGGAACGGCTCGGCGCGCGCCTGCTGCACCGGACCACGCGCCGGCTGGGGCTGACCGAAGCCGGCACGGTCTATTACGAACACTGCCAGCGCATCGCCCGCGAGCTCGAACAGGCGCAGAGCGCGGTCAGCCAGCTGCAGTCCGGTCCGCGCGGCTGGCTGCGCTTCACCGTGCCGTACGCGGTCGGCGTCAACTGGATCGCCCCCCTGCTCGGCCAGTTCCAGGCGCAGTACCCGGAAATACGCGTGGACATGCACCTGGGCAACGAGATGCTCGACCTGATCTCCGGCGAGACCGACCTGGCGCTGCGCGTCGGCCCGCTGCCCGACTCCAACCTGATCGCGCGCAAGCTCGGCAGCCTGCGTACCCAGGTATTCGCCAGCCCTGCCTACCTCCAGCGCCACGGCGAACCGCGGCATCCGGACGAACTGCAGCATCACCGTACGCTGGCGCTGCGCAAGCACCAGCAGGGCCAGAACAACCGATTCGCCTGGTCGCTGGCCGAAGACGGCGGGCAGATGCGCGAGTTCCCGGTCAATCCGCTGATGGTGGCCAACGACACCGCCGCGCTGAACTCGATGCTGGTCGGTGGCGAGGGGCTGATGCTCAGCAGCGACGTGATGGCCAAGCCGTTCGTCGAGTCGGGCATGCTGCGCCGGGTGCTGGCCGGCTGGACCGGCCCGGACTACGACTTCAGCGCGGTGTTCGCCGGCGGCGGCATGGTCTCGCCCAAGGTGCGCGCCTTCGTCGACTTCCTGGTGGAAAAGCTCAACCTGGACGCCAACTACATGCTGCTGCAGTGCCCCAACGCCAAGCATCTGATCGAGCGCGAACCCAGCTACTGCCAGCGCGGCCTGGAGGTCGCCGAACTGCGGGTGCTCGAGACGCTCAGCGCCTGATGGTCACGGCGCCGGTGATGGCGGCCGTGGCCGCCGTCGCCCGCGGTTGCGTCGTCGGGGTCAATAGCCGCGGCCGTACGGCCACAGCGGTACCACCTGTACTTCCTTGCAGCCGTCGTAGCGGCTGCAGCTGCCGAAGTAGCCCGGTCCGGAATAGCGCTGGCGGGCATCGCGGTTGTAGGGGCTGTTGTAGAAATCCGGGCGGAACAAGTGGCCCGCGCCGTGGTAGCGCATCGGCGTCCGCGGCGCCGCGAAGGGTTGCACCGGGGCTGCGGCCACCGCGTCGCTGCCGGTGTCGGCGCCGGTGACATAGCCTTCCTGTGGGTCGTAACGCACCATGCGGTAGTAAATGGTCTGGCCGCCCTGCTGGCGCGTGCGCAGCGCCTGCAGCGCGCCGTCGGCATGCACGTATGGCCGGCCGTTCTCGAACACCACCTCGGAAGGGTTGACCTGCTCCTCCTCCAGCGGCGGCTGCGCCAGCGCGCTCCCCGCCAACCCGGCCAGCAGCAGCGCTGTCCCTGCCACGATCCCTATCCTGCCTGCGCGCATGACGTTCCTCCCTGGGGTTGTCCGGCGTCACCCGCGACGCCGGCCTGCGACCGCCGCCCCTCGACGGCGCGTGCCGACGACGTCCCCGGGCGACAGGCCGGTTGCGCGCGCCTGGCGGCACGCGATCGCGGCGAGTATAGGCGGCGGTGCTTCCACTGGCATCCCTCGAGGCGCGGAAGCTTGACGGCCGTCGCTGCCTTCCCCGGTCCCGCCATCTACTCCCAGCAGCGGTCGCCGCGGCCCTTGGGCGAGAGCGCGCGCGGGCAGTCACGCGGCCCGATGCGGTCCTCGCTGCGTTCGTGCAACTGCCTGCCGTCGCCATCGCGCACCAGCTCGAACGCGTCGTACAGGCGCCCGGTGGCGGTGCGCGCCTCGTAGCGCAGGCGCTGCCCATCGATGCGCAGCACCTGGAACAACTGCGTGTCCTCGGCCACCGGCGCCATGCTGGCGCGTGCCTGCGTCGACAGCCGGTACTGCTTGGCGCCGGCCACCGACACCAGGTACTGCGGCGTGGCCTGCCCGGCCACCCGGCCGCCACGGCGGCCATAGACATGGTCGTGGCCCTGCAGCACCAGATCGACGCGGTGCCGCTCCAGCACGGGCAGTACATGCTCGCGCAGCAACCGGTTCTCGCGGTCCTGGCGCGGCGAGAACATCGGCTGGTGGACCATCACCAGGTTCCAGCGGGCCGGGCTGCCGGCCAGCACCTGCTCGAGCCAGCGCGCCTGCGCCTGCGCCGTGCCCAGGTCCAGCGCCGAGGTGCCGTCGAGCACCACCACGCGTGCGTCCTGGTAGTCGAACCAGTAGCTGGTGGCCTGCACGCCCGGCGCGCCGTTGCCCGGCAGGGCGAAGGCCAGCGGCCAGTGCGCACCGAGCACCCGGCGTTCCCGGGGCGTGTCCTCGAATTCCTCGAAGTACTCGTGGTTGCCCGCCGCCGGCGCCACCACCATCGAGGTCGGCAGTGCACCGGCCGCCTCGAACCACTCGCCCCACTCGTTGTCGTCCTCGCCGTCGCCGCCGCTGACCAGGTCGCCCGCGTACAGCGCCAGGCGCGCATCCGGCGCATGCCGCATCGCCTCGCGCACCACCCGCGTGGTCAGGCTGACGTTCTTGTTCTGGGTATCGCCGAAATACAGCAGGGTCAGCGGCTGGCCCGGCGCAGGCGCGGTCCGGGTGTGGTGCCAGGCGCTCCAGGTACGGTCGCCCTGCACCCGCCAGGCGTAAAGCGTGTCCGCCTGCAGGCCATCGACGCGGACATGGTGCTGGTTGGCCTGGCCATTCTCCGTGGCCTGTGCCCGGCTGGCGGCCGCCAGCCGCCGCGGTGCGCCCATATCGGGGGAATCGCCGGCGACGACGATTTCCAGGATCGGCGCGGAGACCGACGCGTCGGTCCGCCACGACACCGCGAAACCGCCGGCGCCGTCCTGCAGCGGCGAGGCCACGATGCGGTCGGGAAAGCCGCTGGGCGCGTAGTGCATCACCGCGGCCGGCACCCGTGTATTGGGCTCGACCGCGGTGTTCGCCTGCGCGCCGCCTGCCAGCGCGAGCAGCAGCACGCCCCGGCGCAGCGCGTCCTGGCCCGCGCTCATTGCGCGCACGCCGGCAGCGACAGCGCGCTGGCGATGTCGCGCCAGTCGAACGCGGCCACGCCCTGGTCCAGGTGCGAGGCGTAGAACACGCCCTGCGGGAAGCGCGCGTCGCCGCGCGGGTCCAGCCACACGCCGTCGGTCAGGCCGGTGACCTGGCCGGCGAACGAGCCGACGTGCGCCAGCCCACGGCGCTCGAACAGGTGGAACACGGTGCGGTCGGCGAACTGGTCGCTGGCCACCCACCAGCCGCTGCCATCGGCGCAGGCCATCAGCGCGATGCCCTCGGCCTGCGCACGGTACTGCCCGGCGCCGACATCGCGGCCCAGGTAGCGCCCCTGCAGGTCGTACTCGCGCAGGCGGGTGCCGGTGGGCACGTCTTCCTCGGCCACCAGCAGGCGGTCGTGGGCCGGGTCGCCGAACAGCGACTCGGGCACGCGGATCGCGCCCGCCGCGCTGGTATCGCCGAAGGCACCGGCCGCGCGTGCGCTCCAGCCATCGCCATCGCGCGCCACCTGGTAGCGACGGAAGCGCCGGTCCAACTGGTCCAGGGGCGGCACGATGTCGTCGCCGTTGGCATCCTCGCCGGCCATGTAGGCATCGCTGACCAGCACCTCGTAGCCGTCGCCGCTGGCACGTACCCACAGGCCATAGGGCTGCTGCAGTTCGGCCGCGCCGAACACCAGCAGCGGGGTGAACTCCGGCAACCGGAACATCTGCACGCGCCGGTTGTCGCGCTCGACCACGAACAGATAGCGGTCGTCGATGGTCGCCACGCCGTTGGGGCGCTGCAGCCGTCCCGGTGCCGTACCCGGGCCGCCTACCGTGCGCAGGCGCCGGCCGGTGTCGCCGTCGTACACCACCAGCGCATCGGTGGCCTTGGCCGTGGCCACCAGCATGCGCCGGCCGTCCTGCAGCCAGCTGGCCGGCGAATCGATGTTCTCCTCCGGCGTGGCCGCGGTCACGAACGCCTCGCGCACGACCACGTGCGGCACCGGGTGGTCGCGCAGCAACACATCGTCGGCGTCGTACTGGTCCGGCTCGCGGTCGGCCACGACCGGGACGACGGAACACGCCGCGAGCGGCAACAGCAGCAACAACGGCAACAGGCGGAGCGGGCGGCGCGACGTCATGGAATCCTCGATGCGGCAGGGGTGGCCGCGCATCGTATGACCCCAATATGACAGCGCGGAGAAGCGACATGCGGCTGTCATCATGCAGCATCGCTGTCACGCCGCTGCCATACCGCGAGGTGAAAGTTCCGTTCATTTTCAACCCACGGACCTTCCACCCGATGAAACGCAACACCTTGGCCCTGCGCCTGTCGCACGCCCTCGTCTGCGCCACCCTGCTGCCGGCGGGCGCGACGTTCGCCCAGGCCAGTCCGGATGGCGCCACGGACGGCACGGGCGAACCGAAGCAGCTGGACACCGTCGTGGTCCAGGGCGAGATCGCCTACCGCAACCGCACCGCCGACATCGAACCGGTGCTGTCCTACGACCTGGAGTACTTCCAGCGCTTCGAGCCCAATACCGTCGGCGACATGCTCAAGCGCGTGCCGGGCATGACCTTCGTCGGCTCGGACATCATGGAGTTCGACGGCGCGATGATGCGCGGCATGGCCGCCGGCTATACCCAGGTGCTGATCAACGGCAAGAAGGTGCCCGGCGCCGGCGACGACCGCTCGTTCTGGGTGGACCGCATCCCGGCCGAAATGGTGGACCACATCGAGATCCTGCGCAGCGCCAGCGCCAACCGCAGCGGCGACGCGATGGCCGGCACCATCAACATCGTGCTGCGCGACGCCTACCAGTTCGACGGCAGCTACCTGCGCGTGGGCGTCAACCGCTGGTTCGACGGCGAGCTCAACCCCACCTTCGGCGCGGTGACCAGCGGCAAGGCGCTGGGCGGGCGCCTGCTGGCCGGCGTCAACGTGCAGGACCGCTACCGCGGCAAGATCAAGCGTTCGGACCGTTACACCGACCCCGGCCGCGGCGAGCTGCTCAGCTGGGAAGACCAGAACGAGGTGAAGGACGGCCGCGACTACTCGGCCAACGTCTCCTACAGCGCCGATATCGGCGACAGTGGCCGGCTCAGCGTGGACGGCTTCTTCGTGAAGACCGACCGCGACGTCACCGAGGTCTCGCACGAAGTCGAGTACGACGACGGCGACGTCATCGAATCGCGGGTGCCGGGGCTGAACCCGGTGGACCAGCAGAACTGGGGCATCGGCGCCGGCTACCGCTTCGACATGGCCGGCGGCAGCACGCGGCTGGACCTGGATTTCGCCCGTTTCCAGGACGGCAGCGCCGAGCGCGAGGAGAAGCACGAGTACCTCAACGGCAGCTGGGACGCCTCCGAGGCCGAGGCAGAAGCGGTGGATGCGCGCGATACCGAAATCGGCGCCAAGCTCGCCCACGTGCGCCCGCTCGGTGCCGCCGAGCTGGAGTTCGGCATCGACTACCGGCGCAAGAAGCGCGACGTGTCCTACACCCGCTACGCCTGGGAGGCCGCGCGCGAAGGCGACGCGGTGGACTATGCGCTGGACGGGGTCATCGGCTCGCTGATCGAGGAAACCCGGCTCGACCCGTACGCGATGCTGTCCGGCCATGCCGGCGCGTTGTCCTGGGAAACCGGCCTGCGCTACGAGACCACCCGTTCGGACGTACGCCACCACGAAGACGGCGATGCCGGCGGCCAGGTCCGTCGCGACTACAACGAACTGCTGCCGTCGCTGCATCTGAAGTGGGACGTGAGCGAACAGACCCGCATCAACCTGTCGCTGGCCCGTACCGTCAAGCGCCCGAACTTCAACGAACTCATCCCCGCGCTGCTCGACGGCGAGTACGGCGACAACGACTACGTCGGCAACCCCCGGCTGTCGCCGGAAACCGCCAACGGCATCGACCTGGGCTTCGAGCGCCGGCTCGGCAAGCACGGCGTGGTCGGCGTGAACCTGTTCTACCGCGACGTCAGCGACCTGATCGAACTGGTCAACACCGGGCAGTGGAGCGAGGACGCGCATGACAGCTATGCCAAGGACCTGAAGAAATTCCTGGCAAAGAACCCGGGCGCCAGCGAAAAGGACTTCACCTTCGCCCCGGAAAGCTGGCTGTTCACCTCGGCCAACGTCGGCGACGGCACGGTCCGTGGCGTGGAATTCGACCTGTCCACCCCGCTGACCGCGCTGGGCCTGCCCAATACCGGGCTGTTCCTCAACTACTCCTGGCTGGACAGCAAGGTCAGCGATTTCCGTGGCGAACGTCGCTTCAACGACCAGGCGCGCAGCGTCTACAACATCGGCTTCATCCACGACATCCCGTCGCTGGCGGCCAGCTTCGGCGCCAGCTTCCGCAGCCAGGGCGATGCCTACAGCCGCATCCTGGCCGAGGAAGTGACGGTGAAGTACGGCGACGACCTGGAGATGTTCGTGGAGAAGCGTTTCGGACGGAGCCTGTCCGTGCGCCTGAGCGCGGCCAACCTGCTGGATGCGTCCAAGGACGAGTTCTTCCACAAGTTCGACAACCTGGACGACCAGCTCGGCCGCAAGTACGACGAGTACGAGCTGGAGACCGAACAGGCCGGCCCCAGCTACCAGCTGGTGATGCGCTGGGCGTTCTGAGCATCGCGGACACGGGGAAAAGCCGGCCTCGCGCCGGCTTTTTTTTGTGGAAACGCCGGCTTGTAGTGCAGACTTCCCGCACTTCTCCCCTGCCCGACCCGCCATGAAGATCGTCGAAGTCCGCCACCCCCTCGTACAGCACAAGATCGGCCTGATGCGCCAGGCCTCGCTCAGCACCAAGGAATTCCGCGAGCTGACCGACGAACTGGGCACCCTGCTCGCCTACGAGGCGACCACCGACCTGGAAACCGAGCCGTGCACGATGCAGGGCTGGGCCGGCCCGGTCACCGTGCAGCGCATCGCCGGCGCCAAGATCACCCTGGTGCCGATCCTGCGCGCCGGGCTGGGCATGCTCAACGGCGTGCTGTCGCTGATCCCGGCCGCACGCGTCAGCGTGGTCGGCCTGCAGCGCGACGAGGAAACCCTGCAGCCGGTCCCCTACTTCGAGCGCCTGACCGGCCGCCTGGAAGAGCGCGACGCGCTGATACTGGACCCGATGCTGGCCACCGGCGGCACCCTGATCGCCACCATCGACATGCTCAAGCGTGCCGGCGCACGCCGCATCAAGGGCATCTTCCTGGTTGCCGCCCCCGAGGGCCTGCGCGCGGTCGAGGCGGCGCACCCGGACGTGGAGATCTACACCGCGGCCATCGACGAGCGCCTGAACGAGAAGGGCTACATCCTGCCCGGCCTGGGCGATGCCGGTGACCGCATCTTCGGTACCCGCCTGCATTAAAAAAACTACATCGCGGCTTCACGGCGGCTTGCACCCGCGCAGGCGGATGCTTGCGACCGTCATCCCCCAGGAGCCGCGCCATGTACCGTCCCGTCCTGCTTGCCTGCCTGCTGTTGGCCGCCACCATGCCGTTGTCGGCCACTGCCGGCACGCCCACCCCGCAGCAACAGCGCATGGCCGAATGCTCGGCCAGGAACAAGGGCCTCAAGGGCGACGCCTACAAGGACGCCCAGCGCACCTGCCTCAGCGGCCACCCCGCCGCCACCGCCGCGACCACTCCGCAGCAGCGCATGACCCGGTGCAACGCCGACGCCGCGACCCGGCAGCTGAGCGGCGATGCCCGCAAGACGTTCATGGGCAACTGCCTGCGCAGCCACTGATGGCCGCCGGGCCACGGCGCGGAGCACCCGCGCCCCGCGCCGTGGCGACAACCGGCCGGGTCAACGGCGCAAGCCGCGTTCGCCCGCCAGCGGCGCTGCATCCAGCCGCTGCCGCGCCGTGTCATCGCCCAGCAGCCGCGATTGCAGGAACGCGGTCCCCAGCTGCCGGGCACGCTCGAACAGCGCCTCCGGCTCCCCGCCGATCAGGTTGTGGCCACCGCCGGGGAGCACCACCGCAAGCCGGTCGCCGGCCGGCGCGGTCTGCACCGGGTACAGATGGTCGGCCGGGTCGGTGACGAAGCCCGGCACCCGGTCCTCGTCGCCGGTCACCAGCAGCAGCGGCACCGCCAGCGATGCATACGAATCCGGCCCGATCAGTCCGGCGATGCGGCCGGGCGAGGAATAGCCCAGCACCGCCACCACCGTCGGATCGCGCAGCGGCCCGAGCTCGGCCAGGGCACCCCCCAGTACCGCCGAGATCAGCGTGCCCAGGCTGTGCCCGGCCGCGGCCACCGGCACATCCGGCCAATGCGCATGGGCGTAGGCGCTGGTCGCGCGCATGTCGGCCAGGCGCTCGCCGAACCCCTGCTGCAGCGAGAACGCTTCGCGCCCCGGGTACCTGAGCGAATCGACATGCAGCGGCGCCAGCACCACGAAACCGGCATCGGCCCAGGACTGCAGCAGGCGCTCGTAGCGCTCCGGCCAGGCGCCATGCCCGCTGGAAAACAACACCACGCCGCGTACCTGCGCCGGCTCCCAGATCGCCAGCGTAGTGGCACGCCCGGGCGATACCTGCAGCGGCAGCGTGGTACTGGGGGCGGCGACGGCGGGCTGGGCCACGGCCAGCATGGCCAGCACCAGCGCGAGCACGCCAGCAAAGACATGGCGCGCGCTCATGGCGCGCACCCGCCCGTGCCGGCCATCGGCTGGCCGCCGGAGAAGACGACTGTCCTGCTGCTGTTTCATGCTCGATCCCGCGTTGGAAGACGGGACCAGTCTGGGCAACGCGGCCGCACGCGGCACGGGCCGGCGGTCACCCGTGCGCGGTGCCGGAAGTCACTTTTTCAGGCCGCCAGCGAACGCGCGCGCAGTTCGGCGACCTCGTGGGCGACGCCGAAACGGCCCTTGTCGTCGCGGGTCACGCGGGCCATCGCGCACTGCGGGTCATGGGTGAAGAACAGGTGCACGTTGCGTTCCAGCTTGTCCTCGAGGAAGGCGCGCTTCTCGTCGATCAGCAGCTCCGCGTTGCGGTCGTAGCCCATGGTGATCGGCACGTGCACCCACGAGCGGCCGGGGATCAGGTCGGCGCAGAACACCAGGCCGCCATGCGGCTGGCCGCCGATACGCTCCGGGCCGACGATCTCGGCCAGCATCAGGCCCGGCGTATGCCCGTCGCTGAAGCTGAAACGCACCGACTCGCCCAGCACCTGCGAATAGGCACCGGAGACGATTTCAAGGCGTCCGCTGGCCTCCAGCAACCCCGGCAGTTCCGGGATGAAACTGGCACGGTCGCGCGGATGCGGATGCCGCGCCCGCTCCCAGTGCGTGGCACCGACCACGAAGGTCGCGTTGGGGAACAGCAGTTCCGGCCCGCGTCCTTCCGACCAGGGCGCCAGCAGCCCGCCGGCATGGTCGAAATGCAGGTGGCTGAGCACCACCACGTCGATGTCCTCGTGCTCGAAGCCGGCTTCGCGCAGCGAGTCGATCAGGACGTGGCGCGACTCCTGCACGCCGTAGCGTTCGCGCAGCTTCGGCTCGAAGAACGCGCCGATGCCGGTCTCGAACAGCACCGTCTTGCCGCCCAGCGGGCTGGCCAGCAACGCGCGGCAGGCCAGCTCGATGCGGTTCAGGTCATCGGCCGGCGACCATTTTTCCCACACGGCCTTGGGCGCGTTGCCGAACATCGCCCCACCGTCCAGCTTCTGGCTGTTGCCACGGATTGACCATAGTTTCATATGAAAAATTCTACCGCCGTTGCGTTAAATATTCGCAAGCCGGCGACGGTCTTGGCATCGCCCCCGGAGCGCCTACCGGGGACCATGGGCGCGGCTGCCGCGACGGCACTCAGCGATACACCGGATGCGCCCGGCACAGCGCCACGACCTGCCCGCGGATGCGCGCGGCGACCTGTGCATCCGCGCCTTCGCCCAGCGCATCGAGCACGTCGCACAGCCAACCGGCCAGCTGCGTGCACTCGGCCACGCCAAAGCCGCGGGTGGTCACCGCGGGGGTGCCGATGCGCAGGCCCGAGGTCACCCACGGCGGGCGCGTATCGCCCGGAACCGAGTTCTTGTTGGTGGTGATGCCGGCATCGGCCAGCGCCGCATCGGCCTGGGTTCCGGTATACGGGCGGTCGCGCAGGTCGATCAGCATCAGGTGGTTGTCGGTACCGCCGGACACGATCCGGTAACCGCGCTGCTGGATCGCCTCGGCCATCGCCCGCGCATTGGCCAGTACCTGTCGCTGGTAGGCCCTGAACTCCGGCCGCAGGGCCTCCTTGAAGGCCACCGCCTTGGCCGCGATCACATGCATCAGCGGGCCGCCCTGCACCCCGGGGAACACCGCCGAGTCGAGCTTCCTGTAGAAATCGGCGCCCTGCCCGCTGGCCAGGATCAGGCCGCCACGCGGGCCGCGCAGGGTCTTGTGCGTGGTGCTGGTGACCACGTGCGCATGCGGCAGCGGGTCCGGGTACTCCCCGGCCGCGACCAGCCCGGCCACGTGCGCCATGTCTACCCAGAACAACGCGCCGACACGGTCGGCGATGGCCCGCATGCGCGCCCAGTCCTTGTGCCGCGAGTAGGCCGAAAAGCCGCCGATCAGCAGCCGCGGCCGCGTCTCCAGCGCGATGCGCTCCATCGCGTCGTAGTCGACCAGCCCGGTTTCCGGATCGAGCCCATAGGGCACGATGCGGTAGTGCCGGCCGGAGAAGTTGGACGGGTTGCCGTGGGTCAGGTGCCCGCCCTGGGCCAGGTTCATGCCCATCACCGTGTCGCCCGGATCGGCCAGGGCCAGGAACACGGCGGCATTGGCCTGGGCGCCGGCATGCGGCTGCACGTTGGCGTAGTCGCAGCCGAACAGCTGCCTGGCGCGTTCGATCGCCAGGCGTTCGGCCACGTCCACGTTGCCGCAGCCGCCGTAGTAGCGGCGACCGGGATAGCCCTCGGCGTACTTGTTGGTGAACACCGAATCCTGCACCGCGCGCACACGCGGGCTGGCGTAGTTCTCCGATGCGATCAGTTCGACATGGTCCTCCTGACGGCACTCCTCGGCGTGGATGGCCGCGGCCAGTTCGGGATCGAAATCGGCAAGGCGCGACGATGGTTCATGCATGGGGGCGGCTCCTGGGCTTGGATCGGGACCGGACCGGCAGGTCCGGCGTGGCATGGGAAAGCGGCCGGCTCATGGACCGGCGGCCGGCCAGTAATGGCTGTCGGGGGTGTCGCGCGCGCCGAAGATGGCCTGGCCGACGCGCACCACGGTGGCGCCCTCCTCGATGGCGATCTCGAAATCGCCGGACATGCCCATCGACAGCTCGTCCAGGCCGATGCCGTCCGGCGCCTGCTGGCG